>Ga0207693_10000029_pt1 | contig 118724 bp, 96 predicted proteins | sample LARL81metaG_FD_184347 | JGI IMG/M metagenome (GOLD analysis project Ga0207693, IMG submission 184347) | Corn, switchgrass and miscanthus rhizosphere microbial communities from Kellogg Biological Station, Michigan, USA - LAR L8-1 metaG... | ecosystem: Host-associated > Plants > Roots >...
GAGAGTCAAAGCAACGCCGAGTTCATTGTCACCTACGCCGACGCTCCGACGGCCTCGTCCCCGGAATTAACAGAGAAAGTGCTGGACGTACAGAGCCAAGCATTGACTGAAGGTGATGCCAATCGGTTGTTGTCCAGCGAGAAGTCAACCGTAAATGGCTATCCGGTCCGGCAGTACAAGGCCACTACGGAAGCCGGCTCTGAAGCCGATGAAAAGCTGCTTCTGGTAAAACGCCGGCTTTACGTGCTTGTTGTGGTACACGCCAAGAACGAAAGCGAAAACGAAGTTAAAACGTTCTTCGATTCCTTCAGATTTAAACCGATCGACTAACTTCGGGTCTTGCCGAGCTTCTCCCGGCTGATACTTCGTCTCACGCGACGCAATCGATCCTCCAGATTCATTCCTTTTTCCGGCTGAAGTAAATCGCAGGTCCAAGGATGAGAGCTCCACCCAGAATCGCCGCGGCTCCCAGGCGTTCGTTGAGCAAAACTACCCCCAGCAGAGTTCCGATCAGCGGTTCCAGGTTCAGGAACACACCAGCTCGTGAAGCCGGGATCTGTTCCAGCCCCCAGTTCCAGGCCAGGTATGCGACTGCGGTGGCGAGAAGTCCCTGACTGGCGGCTGCGCTCCACACCGCCGGCGAGAAATGAAATCTGACCGGATCGAAGCACTCAATTCCAACAAACAGCAGAGCCGAGCCGATGTTGAGCGTCCAGACGGTGATTTGCAGGGAATCGTAGTTCGCCATCAGATGCTTCATGATCAGTATCGACACCGCCGCAGCGGACATCGACAGCAGCACGAGAAGATCCCCGAGAACCGTGGGACCGGCAGCCTGCGTGGAACGCCCGGCCGAGAACGCGATCGCAAGAACGCCCACTGGTGACAAAAGTAAAACGATCCACTCTGTTTTTTTCAATCTTTCATGTAAGAAAAGAGTCGACGAGACGGCAATCAGCACCGGCATGGTGCCCACGATCAGCGCTGCATGAGACACCGTGGTCAGTTGAAGTCCCTTGAACTGCATCAGAAATTGCACGGGGACGCCTACCACCGCACCTGCAACTAACCACCAAAAATCGGTTCTCGTGAATGTTTTCCACTTACGCGCCATCATGGGAACGAGAATCACGCAGCCGAAGAAGAAGCGAAAAAACACGTTTTCGGCGACCGTCATCTCGCGGAAGGCAATCTTGCCGAACAGGAATCCAGTGCCCCACAAACATCCCGCCAGTGCCAACGAGGCACTTGCCCATGCTGTGGTGTGCGACCGCCGCGCCGCTGACTCACGGCTCATACGACCGCCTTCCGCCAGTTCTTCTGCGGATACTTCGTTCCGCACACCGCTATTCCAATCCTCCACAGCATCCCCATCGATCGTAGAAGTGTATAGATGAACAAATCCCTAGAAGAGAATGCAGAGTAAAGAAGATATCTATTTCGTCCACCGCGTTAGTAGTGGCCCCAGCATCGCCAGCAGCAGAACATAGCACGTGGAAAGCGGTCCCAGTTGCGGTTCGACGGCAGCGCCCAATCCGGCGATTACGACGGAAAACTCCCCGCGCGGAATCAACGCTACTCCTCCCCGAATTGCTGCACGATTTCCCAATCCGGCTCGTCTGCCTCCCACATAGCCCGTCAGCACCTTTGTCAGCGCTGTGATGATGCACAGGGCCAGCGCGATCGGAAGCACCGGCACCAGTGTTGCAGGCGCGACTTGCAGTCCGAAGAAGAAAAAGAATGTCGCCGCGAACAAATCCCGCAATGGAGCAAGCAACTGATGGGATTGCTGCGCAATCGGCCCCGAGATCGCGATGCCCACGAGAAACGCTCCAATTGCCGCCGAAACCTGAAAGCGTTGTGCTATTCCCGCGACCAGCAGCACCGCACCGAATGTAGTGAGCAGAACAACTTCATCGGACTCATGCGCCACAATCCGGCTCAGGCGGCGTCCATAACGCACAGCCACTATCAGCACGATGAGAACCGTTGCGATCGCGACACCTACCTCCGCGGCGATTCGCACTGGCGTTCCTCCCGCCAGTAATACGCCCACTAACGGCAGATAAACCGCCATCACCAGGTCTTCCAATACAAGAACTGAAAGCACTAAAGGCGTCTCAGCATTTCCCAATCGCTGCAGTTCGGCCAGGACCTTGGCGATGATTCCAGACGACGAGATGTAAGTCACACCCGCCAGGAGAACCGCCGCCAACGGCTTCCACCCGAGCAGAAATCCTGCCACAAGGCCCGGAGTAAAGTTAAAGAACAGATCGATCGCGCCGGCCGAAAGCCCTCTGCGCAGATTTCCTTTCAGCTCTTCCCCGCTGTACTCCAGCCCGAGCATAAACAGCAGCAGGAGTACGCCGATCTCGCCGCCCACATGAATGAATTCCTGGCTGAACGGTAGCGGAGCCAATCCGCCATTGCCGAACGCCAGTCCGGCCACCAGGTAAAGAGGAATCGCGGAGAAGCCCAGCCGATTGGCAATCCGCGCCAGAATGGCGAGCCCGACGATCGCTGCTCCCAGCTCGATGAAAACGGCCGAGACACTGTCTGTAGGCGCCACCATCTCCGCCAGCATATAGCAGAAGAGTCGGCTCTACACCATGCCCTTGCGCAGCTCTTCCAGCGGATACTTCGTGCCACGCCACACGATGCCGTCATTCCACAGCGTCAAGAACATCGACCGCAGCAACGTGTAGGTGAACATTCCAGTACTGACAGGGTGAAGCAAAACATAGTACGGCGGCACGGAAGAACGCCACGACATCCCGATATAAATCAGTGTTAATGACCCCAGTGCAATACCGAATGGAAGCCGAGCCCAGCCAGGCGCCAGCCAAAGCCCAAGAAACGGCCCCCAATTGATGAATGCCAAGCCAAAGGCGGAGAGCAGACTCCGCCACCACTGAAACGAAAGAATGGCAAAAAAGTTCTTGGTCAGGTTATTGACAATGCCGAATGCCCCGCGCCCCCAGCGAATCGAAATCAGGTCACCTCCGAACACATTCCGCTGCCGGAATCCCTTCTTCTTGACGACCTTTCCCAGCTTCATGTCGTCGAGCACTTCCATACGCAGCGCTTCGTATGTGCCCACTGCCTTGTAAACGTGCCGCCGCACGAGGTTGAACGCTCCCACGCCCATGTGATCGTCCGTGCTTGGGTCCGCGACTTTCCACGGACGATGCCCAAACATGAACATCGTCTGGAAGAAGGCGATCATCATGTACTCTCCCGGCCGCTTCATGATCATCCGGGGAAACAGCACAACATGATCGGCAGCCTCCGCCTCGGCATAAGCCAGCGCCCGCCGCAGAGAATCCGGCTTAAAAAGCACATCGGCATCGGTAAAGAGCAACCACTCCCCCGAAGCCTGATTTGCCGCCGTCCACATAGCGTGAGTCTTGCCCAGCCATCCCGGCGGAAGTTCAGTGTGATGAATGACACGAAGTGAACGACTTGAGGTTCGCACGCGCAATGGGTGCCCCACTTCTGGCCGGTTCTGCCAGAGGTGGGGCTTTTGACTTTCGCTATGAACAATCAATTCCCGCGCAACCCTCTCCATAATCTCGCCCGTCTGATCAGTCGAGCGGTCGTTCACCGCGATCACTTCGTAGTTGTCATAGTCGAGCGCAAGCAAGCTCCGCAATGCCTGTTCGACAGCCCCTTCCTCATTGCGAGCCGGAACAATGATCGAGACGCGAGGATTCCCGGCAGGTAAGACGGGATCACGATCCCACTCAGCCTTGGAAACATCTGCTACAGAAGGCATCCCCAATGCGGCATCGACAATACGGGAAAACCACGCGAGCGCGAGAATGACGCCCGTGATCCAGTAGAAATAATTCATTCGACTTAGGTTTTCTCTGCCTCGACAGCCATCGCGTCCATGACCGGCGGCGCAAACCTCATTCCATAAAACAGTATGGCAGAAGAGAGAGCAATGGCGACGACGGGCGCCAGAAAAGCAAGTTGCAAAGAATAATGATCTGACACGTAGCCGATCAACGACGAGGAAGGCACATCCCCGAGAAGATGAAAAATGAAAATATTGACGGCGAGCGCCATCGCCCGTATCTGTGCGCCCACCGAGTTGATGATCGCGGCGTTAAGTGGACCCGTGTTTAACAGGAGCAGGAACTCTGCAACCAGGATACCCGCGATCATTCGATTACCGTACGCGTGTAGTGCAACCCACATCGCCGGTATCCCCAGACCAAGGCTGACCGCGGAAACTAAGTAGTGAGCCGCTCGAGTCCGTCGTAGCAGGAAGTCCGATATCCAACCTCCGGCCAGTGATGCAATCAGACCATTTGCTCCGATGCTCAAGCCGAAAAATATTCCAGCCTGTCCCAGGGTGTAGCCGCGCGCGCGATGCAAGAATGTCGGCATCCAAACTTGAAGGCCGCCCAGCGCAAAGGTCATCATCGCCATGCCGAAGGTAGCCGTGAGAAAGGCTGGGTTTTTCGCTAGTCCCTTCAACGTATCGCGATCCGGTGTCTTTTCGTGGGGATCAAACTGTCCAAGCGGGGGTTCAGGGATAAGAAGCAAAAGTAGCGCCAGCACAAAGCCAGGCGCCGCGGCTACGTAAAATGGTGTCCGCCATCCATAAACCGGTCCCATCAATCCGCCGAGAATGTATCCGAGCGCAGTTCCGACAGGAATTGCAAGATAGAACACGCCCATCACGCGACCGCGCTGGCTCTCTGGAAACATGTCCGCAACGAAAGTCGGGGATAGAATGACGAAACTGGCTTCTCCAATTCCGACTAGAGTGTGACGGATCACGAGTCCAGTGAAATCGTATGTAACCGCCGTGAGAAGAGTCGCCGCACTCCATACGAGCGCACCAACAACGATCACCCATTTTCGCGAAAAGCGCAACGACAGCGGGCCCATGAACGGTGCTGCGCACATGTAGAAAACGAAGAACACGCTTGTCAAGACGCCAAAAGAAAAATCGCTGCGGTGAAACTCCGCCTTTAGCAGATCTTGAACCGCGAAAAGCACAGAACGATCGATGTAATTCAGCAGGTTCAGCGCTGTGAGCAGCGCAAGGGCGGTCTTTGGATAACTCTTCGTCGAGGTCACAGGTCGAGCGAATATATCATGGCGTGCACGAGCACGAGGATGACGCAAATAAGCCTCGAACCACGAGGGACACGAAATTCCGCGAAGGCAGTTCTTTAACTTTTCCTTCCTGAACCTTCGTGTCCTTCGTGGTTATAGCTTTTATCTATCATTTCTTCTTCGGCCGCGGCCAGCGCGCCACGATCGTCGTCGCAATCCCACCCCGCGGACGAAATTCTCCCCGCACTTCCGCCCACACCGGCTTAGCCCACTTCACCACATCTTCCAGCACCTGATTTACCACGTTCTCCTGAAAGATCCCCAAATTCCGGTAGCTCTGCAAGTACTCCTTCAACGACTTCAACTCCAGGCAATCTTTGTCAGGCATATATTGAATCTTCAGCACGCCAAAATCCGGCAACCCGGTCTTGGGACAGACCGACGTGAACTCCGGATCATCTACGACAATCTCGTATCCGGGAAACTGGTTGGGCCAGGTCTCGATCTCAGGAAACTTAAAGTCGAGTCCGGCAGCTGCGTGCTCGGGCGTATAACGTGGCGATTTCGGCATGGCCGTATTGTATCGATTCCCCTCTAGCCTTCCGGTAGAGACGTAGCTAGCTACGTCTCTGCCGACTGCGCCGATTACCTTTAAGTGGCAACCGGTTGCAGCAATCATGAAGCCGAACCCTTTGCAGCAGCATCAAAACCATATACCGTACAAGAGCGCTTCTCTGTTCTGTCGCGGGCGTCGGAATGGTAAATTACTGCTTACGGAAGTTCCTGCCGGACCCTGAAAGAAAACAGGTTGGCGTTGACTAACAATTCGCCCGCACCGTCGCGCAGACGGTGGATCTGGATCGCGTGCGCACTCGTTCTCCTTCTTTTGGTGCTGTATTCCTACCTCCACCAGACACCCTTAAAAGTTCGTGCGGTCGCCGTGAAGCGAGGTTCGATCCGCAGCCTGGTTTCGACCAACGGCAAAGTCGAACCGGTACAGAATTTCGAGGCACACGCTCCCATCGCCACCACGGTAAAGCGTCTACTCGTCAAGGAAGGCGATCACGTCCGCAAGGGACAACTGCTGCTCGAGCTCGATGACTCCAATATTCGTACGCAGGCAGCCCGCGCGCAATCGCAGATGAAGGCCGCGCAGGCGAATCTGGCCGCGACCAAGAACAGCGGAACGCAGGAAGAAATCCTGACTCTCACTGCGCAACTCGTCAAGGCACGCACTTCCCGCGATGTCGCGCAACGCAATCTCGACGCCTACAAGCGTCTGGAACAGGATGGCGCCGCCTCCCCCGGAGAAGTGCGCCAGGCTGAGCAAACTCTGCAGAGTGCGCAAGCCGATGTCAATTTGCTCGAACAAAAACAAAAAGAGCGCTACTCCGAGCCTGAGATCGCGCGCACCGTCGCGCAGCTTACCGAGGCCCAAGCGGCTTACGAAGATGCCACCGACGCGCTTGCGAAGTCGAGCAGGCGGGCTCCATTCGATGGCATCATCTATTCCCTTCCTGTGAAGCAGGGCGCATTCGTCCAGACCGGTGATTTACTCCTGCAAGAGGCCGATCTCTCGCACGTTCTGGTGCGGGCTTTTGTCGACGAACCTGATATTGGCCGCCTGCAAACCGCGGAACGCGTCGAAATTACATGGGATGCCGTCCCCGGCCGCACCTGGACAGGCATGGTCAACAGTGTGCCTGCCACTGTAAAGCCTCGCGGTAATCGCAACGTCGGCGAGACCACTTGCCTGATCGATAATCAGGACCTTCGCCTCCTGCCTAACATCAATGTTGGCGTCACCATTGTCGCCGCTGAACACAATAACGTCCTTACGCTGCAGCGCGATGCCATGCACATCGATGACGTCGAACCTTACGTCTTCAAGATTGTCGACGACCGCATCAAGCGGCAGCCGATTCAGTTCTCTTTGCAGAACCTGACGCGCGTCGAAATCACCGCAGGGCTCTCTGAAGGAGATCAGGTTGCCTTGCCCGCCGAAGAGATGAAGCCACTCGCCGACGGTGCTTCTGTGAAGGTCATGCCCTGAGTCATGCGTACCATTTCAATTACGATTATTTTGGCTGCGAGCCTATTCATTTTGCCCAGCCTCTCCGCTTCACCTTCTCCCGGCGAACTACTCACTACGGGTCATGTCGATGAAGCTCTGCAGTTCCTGGAGCAGCAAGTGCGGCAGGCGCCCAACGATGCCGGATCCCACAACATGCTCTGCCGCACTTACTTCATGATGGAAGATTGGGATCGCGGCATCTCGAGCTGCGAGCGTGCCCGCGATTTGGATCCCAAGAACAGTCTGAACTATTTGTGGCTCGGACGCATTTATGGCGAGAAGGCCTCCCGTGTGAATTTCCTTGCCGCGGCCGGATTAGCCAAAAAAGTCCGTACCGCGTTTGAGCGTGCGGTGGAACTCGACCCCGATAGTTGGGAGGCGCGGGCTGATCTTGGTGAGTTTTATCTCGAAGCCCCAAGCATCGTGGGAGGCGGAAAAGACAAAGCTCGTAGCCAGGCGAATGCCTTGATGCCGCTTAAGCCTGTGAAAGCCTTTTGGCTACTGGGTCGAATTTCCGAAAAGGATAAAGACTTCGCCGATGCCGAGCGCCAGTACCGCGCGGGCATCGCTGCCACCCACTCGGGTACGCGCGCATGGGTAGAGCTTGCCATCTTCTACCGTCACAACAGCCGTCTCGACGACATGGAGAAGGCCCTTCGCGAGTTGGAAAACGCGCAAGTCGACGATCATCTCGCGCTCATGGACGGAGCCAGCCTGCTGGTTCGCACCGGACGAGATCCGCAGCTGGGGATTCGTCTGCTACGCCGTTATTTCTCAGTCGGCACCGTGGAGGGAGGTCCCGCATTCCGTGCACACGAATACTGGGGTCAGTTGCTTGAGAGACAGGGTGACCACCGCGGTGCGGCACAGGAATACCATGCTGCGTTGCAGCTCTATCACAATTACCGCCATGCACAAGAAGGCCTGAGACGAGTCGAGCATTGAGATTGTGGGAACGACGGAGACACAAGATTAGAAACAACTGGGTGCCCCACTTCTGGCCGATTTTGCCAGAAGTGGGGGGTTTCTCTACTGCGTCAATCTCAAATTAATTCATGGACTGAATTGAATGTTCGCTCTTCGACCGCCATCCGCCATTTAGAATTTCCCGTGCATCCAAACGATTCATACGACCGTTCACCTCACTGCTGAAAGGGACGCAATGAAACCTTCACGCCGCGGTGTGCTCTTCTTTTTTCTGTCTGCAGCAATCATCTCTCTTCCGCATTCGCTTTGTGCCGAGCCCGTGTCTTTGAAGCGCGTCGTCGAGCTCGCGTTGTCGCATGCGACCGGAGCCGCGATCGCCGCTGCCGACGAACAGCATGCGGCTGCTAGTGTTCGCGAGTTGCGCAACAGTTATATTCCCCAGCTGATATTGGGCGCAGGACTCGGGCCGCCCTCCTATGGATTCCCCTTGTCGATCGAAGGACAGCCACCGTCTCTGTTTAACATCAACGCTCAGTCCACCCTGCTGAACTGGTCCTTGCGCGAATCCCTCCGCGCCGCGAAAGTGGAATCCACGGTCGCGTTCCTCAAGTCGAAGGATGAACGCAATCAAATCATTCAAGACGCAGCCCTGAGCTACGCCGAACTGGCCAAGTGGGAACAGCGCCTCGCGCGATTGCGGGAAACGCAGGCTGATGCCAACAAAATGGAGGCCGCTGTGGCCGAGCGAGTGAAAGAAGGGATCGACACCGAAATTGACGGCACCAGGGCGCGGCTCTCCGCGGCGCGCATACGCCTGCGCATAGCCGAAGCGCAGGGCTCAGCCGATGTACTCCGCGAGCATCTTTCAAAACTTACAGGCATCCCCGCAGCAAATATTCAAACGGATCCCGACTCCATTCCCGCGGCGCCTGCACCAGCCAACGTCGAGGAAGCGCCGAAGACCGCGGCTGACACCAGCCCCTCGGCTCAAGCGGCTGTCGAACACGCCCGCGCGCAGTATCTGCGCGCCCAGGCAGAGCACAAGGCTATGTGGCCCTCGTTCGATTTCGCTGCACAGTACGCTCTGCTCTCGCAGTTCAGCAACTTCCAGAACTATTACATTCCCTCGAAGCCGTGCATTGTTGGTGGAGTCTCGGTGCTCTGCACCACCAATACCTTCCAGCAGAACAATGCCAGTGTCGGCATCAGCATCCGCTTCCCTTTCTTGAATTTCTCGCAGCGGGCGCGTGCCCAGGCTGCCGATGCCGAGGCCCTCAAAGCCACTAAGCAGGCCGAGGCCACGAAGAATCAGGTATCGGAAGAAACGCTGCGCCTGCAGCGCTCGGTGGCACAATTCGATGCCGCCCGCGATGTCGCCCAACTCGAAGCCGAAATCGCACAGAAGAATCTTTCGGCGGTGCAAACAAAAATGGACTCGGGAAGCGCCAACCTGCACGACCTGGATGATGCACGCTCACAACTGAGCGAGCGGCTTATCACTTTGCAAGACGTCACTTTTGAGTTGGAGCGGGCCCAGCTAGGATTACTGCGCTCGACCGGGGACCTGGAGAAATGGGCACTGGGAAAGTAGGAAAACAAGTCAGAAGGTAGAAGTCAGATTTCAGAAGTAAGGCAAGTCATGCAAGCAGTTTGGGTTGAAGCGCGCAGAAATCTCAGTTCTGCATTCTGACTTCTCACTTCTGCATTCTCACAGTTTTCCCCTCAGCATCTTCACCACCTGCCGGATAGCCTTCTCATTCCGCCTGTACCAGCGCCATTGCCCGTGCTTCGTGGCCTCGACCAGCCCAGCCTTAGTCAGAATCGCCATGTGATGCGAGATCGTCGGCTGCGACAAATGGATATGTTCCTCGATGTCGCCCCCGCATTGGCACGAGGCATGAATATGCTTTGGAGCCGGAGTTTTGCCCGCACTTTCCTTCAATACCAGCAAAATGCGGCGCCGGGTAGGGTCTGCAATGGCATGAAGAGCGCGATCAAGCGAGGAGTCAGAGGACATGCCGACTACACATATCGCGAAAATCGATGGATGTCAATGTAGGACTACCTCTTCACGATCGGACTATACCCATCCCCGATCAGCCGGGTGCGCATGCCTTCCGCTTCTTTCATCTCGGCAAAGGGGCCAAGTTGCACCCGGTAGAGCTTGTCGGTAGTTTGCGGCGCCACAAATGCGGGATAGTCTTTCTTTTTCAGTGCGTCCACCAGCGCTTCAGCATCTTCCTGCTTGCTGACTGCCGCGACCTGCACGAAATATCCTCCGCTCGGAAGCGCGGTCGACTCATTCGGATTGCTGGGCGCAGCGGCCGCTGGCGCGCTGGTTGTCGTCGAATTCGTCGCTGTGGCTGCACCTGTGTCGTTCTTGGTATCAGGAGCAGGCGTCAGCTCGGCTTTCGGGTCTTTCTGCTCGACGGCTTTGTAGAAGCCCATGGGCTGAGCCGGATTCGCCGTCGCGGCGCCGCTCGACTTGCTGGTGCTGTTGGAAACCTGTGGAGCAGGAGCGGCACTGGCTGTAGTCACCGGCGCTTCCGATTTGCGCCCAAGAGAATATCCAAGCGCAAAGAACAAGGCACATACTCCGACCAAGCCGAAGAATAAGACCAGCAGCTTGCCGGTCCCCAGGGTTATCTCAGTATCTTCTGCCGCCATAACTCCTCAACCCCTCCCCCATTACGCCGTCTTCGCTGGCGCAGGCTTATTGTCACCCGCCTTGCCGAGCAAATTCTGAATTCCCGAGAAGAAATCCACCGGCACTGGGAACACGACCGTGGTGTTCTTCTCCACACCAATCTCCGTAAGAGTCTGCAGATAGCGCAACTGAACGCTGACCGGTTCACCCGAAAGCAAATGAGCCGCGTCGACCAGCCGCTGTGCCGCCGAGTATTCGCCTTCTGCGTGAATGATCTTCGACCGCTTCTCGCGTTCGGCCTCGGCTTGCTTGGCCATGGCGCGCAGCATCGATTCCGGCATGTCCACCTGCTTGACCTCGACGTTGGTCACCTTCACGCCCCAAGGAGACGTGTGGGTATCGAGAATGCTCTGCAGCCGCAGGTTGATCTTGTCACGATGCGCCAGCAGTTCGTCGAGTTCCTGCTCGCCCAACACCGACCGTAGGGTGGTCTGCGCGAACTGCGAGGTCTGATAGACGTAGTTCGAAACCTCCACAACGGCCTTGCGCGGCTCAATCACGCGCAGGAAAATTACCGCGTTTACCTTCAGCGTGACGTTATCGCGGGTGATGATGTCCTGCGGAGGAACTTCAAGCGCCTCCTGCCGCAACGACACTCGCACGATCCGGTCCACCGGCGCGAACACGAGTATCACGCCCGGCCCCTTCGCCGCGGGCAAGAGTCTGCCTAAACGGAAGATGACGCCGCGCTCGTACTCCGCAAGAATCTTGATGGAACTCAGAAGATAAATGACAACAATGACAATGATGATGGTTCCAAAGCCAAAGCTGAATGCTTCCACAAGCGCCTCCCGCTATTCGGGGCGGAGCCGCCCCTACCGCGGATTGTATAGCACCCACGGGAACACGGAGCGCAAATCGCAAAAGGCAGGTTGCTTGGCTTGATGCGGGAGATCGCCTATTAACCAATGGAGCGACGTCATCCTGAGCGGCGAAGCCGGCGCGAAGGACCGTACGAAAGAATCCCGCTTCGATCTGTAGATGGGACCGATCCGGCGCCTAATGCGTGGGGACCCTTTCGCGACTGCATCAGCGCTGCAGGATGTCGTAGGGTCCCTCGAAGAGCTGACCGCTCTCCTCAGGATGACAACTTGTGCTGGAATGCTCGGGGTCCTTACTGCGCCCTGGCCACCTGAATCCGGCTGGCGTCGATCTTCACGTCACGCTGGATCTGCATTTCCAGCGATGTCCCCACTTCCAGCTTTACTTCCGGACCGTGCTTGAGCAAGGCCCATGCCACACCGCCGGCGAGTCCAGCCAGCCCTCCTATTCGGGCTCCGTTGTAGCCGCCCGCCGCGGCGCCGGCGATCGTGCCTGCCGTTCCGCCGACCGCGGCACCTTTCGCGGCATCTTCCACGCGCTTGGCCGTGTCTTTGTCCTGCTGGATCGTACCCTCAGCGTCCTTCACGCCTTTGTCTTCGGCGCCGGGCGTGTTATCGATCGATCCCGGCAGCATTACCGTATAGCCGGTTGGATAAATCATCGACGTGAAGTGGATGAGCAGTTCGGCGCGCTTCTTCGACCGGCCCGCGTGCTCGGCATGCATGATCCTGCCCTGGATGTACGTTCCCGAAGGAATCAGAATCCGATCATTCAGCACGAACGGAAACGCTGTTTCGGCGTATACGGGATCCCCCTCGCGCGCGTTCTTGGTGGAAATCGCCTGCTTGAGCAGCAGAGGCACCTTTGTTCCTGCCGGGATCACGACCGCCTTGGGATCGTCCTGCGACGCAGCATCCGACTGAACCAGGCTGGATCGTGGGGTGGCGGGCGGATTTGCAGGCTTCGTCGAATCTGCCTGCGCAAAGGCCATTCCGGGAATCAGGAATAATGTCCACGCAACGCGCATCCCGCACCTCCAGATTTCAGGTATCGCCCAAGCTTACTACGCTTTAGCGGCTAGGATGCAGGATTCCGAGTCCGGAGTTATCCGGCAGACAGAAGGGTTACCACTGCTCCAGGTAATACCGCGGAGCCCGCGTGGCGTTCTCAGGCTTCGGAGTGGCACTTTGTTGCAAGACCGCGCTGACTTCGCGATCAAGGGCATGGAGTTCCTCGGCCCCAAGGTTGGTAAAGCGGAACGGCTGCAGGTAGCTGATTGCCCCCGGCATGGGAAACATCATTTCGGCGGTGGCGCGCACGGGGCCGGAACCCAGATAAATGGTCAAATCCACCCAAGTTCGTTCTTCCAGGTAGGCGGCAAGGTCCAGCAATCCTCCAGTGATGGAGAGCTGCTGGAGTTTCGCGGGAAGCTGGCGTCCGTTCTCGAGACGCACCACGGCCGCGATCGACCCTCGAACGTTCGCCCGCGGAGCCCGTCTGCGCGGCTGGCGTTGCACGAATTGACTCATGTCTTTATCCAGTTTTTTCATTGGGCGCACAACGGGGCTCTTCTAACTTTCGGATCAGTGCGACAGTCGACTGCCGTGCAACTGGTCATGAACCACTGCGGCCAGCAGTCGGTTCGTCCTTCGCATCAATCTCCAGTCGTATTCATAAGCGGTTCCACAGGCCAGACAAATCTGATAGTGACGGCCGTTCTCGTCGATGCGCGGCCATGCAAAACGGTGCGTGCAGGCTTGCCGAAGAAGCAGTTTCAAGAATTTCACGAGCTCACCTGATTTCGATTCTTCCACTGGTCAAGCCAACGGGAGAAAAAAGGTTTGTGCTGATCGCTGAGCAGCCCCTGCAACGCCAACAACATGGCGTTCGCGGGCTGCGACTTGGTCATGAACGAATCCACGGACCGCAGTTTGTTCTTCGGCAAAGGGCCATAAGCAGACAGCAACATGATGGGGACCTGCGAGTTGATGCGCTTCATCTTTTCCGCGATCACGTCTCCGCTCATGCCCGGCATCTGGTAGTCCACGACCACCGCATCGACGTCGCGCGACCTGAAAAGCTTCAGGGCTTCATCGCAACGGTTGGCTTCCAGGACCTCGTAGCCGTTCTTCTCGAGGAGCATCTTGCGCCCAATCAGACCCTGCCAGTGGTCGTCGATACAAAGGATTGTGGCTTTTCTGCGCTTCATCACGGTCCCCAGATTCCGTTTCAGGCCAGAGTAGGTTGGTTCAGTGGCATTCGCTCCCCGGCCAGGAAGGCAAATGGACTGAACTCCGAAGTGGTGGGCAAGTAGATTCTGTATCGAGTAACGTGACTCGGCAAATTACCAAGGGGCACTTTGGTGACAGTTACCCCGAGGACATCCATCAAAATGACATGGAAGGGTTGCCCCATCCTTGTCGCGGTTTTTGCGACAGGGTGGGGATTTTGACTTGATGTTACAGACGAGAAAGGTTCATTTCGTTGCAGAGGTGAGCTTTGCAATCTTCTGTTTTGCCTGGACCTCAAGCTGTTGTTTGAATCCAGGATCGATCTGATCGGCGGGCAGCAATTCGAGGCACTTCTGCTCAGCAGCCAGCGCTAGATCATTCTGCCCCATGGCAAGATAGCCGTCACTCAAGCTGTCTTGCGCATTCGAAGACCTGGGATAAGCCTCTGCGTTCAGCTTGAACAGTGCGATGGCTTCCTGCTTATCGCCTGCCTCAAGCTTTGCATATCCCAGAAAGTTGACCGCGAATTCCGGGAAAACGAACGCGTTCGGATCATGCCGACGTTTTTCCCGAAACAGCGCTGCGGCCTTCGCCGCTCCGCCGGGTTCATTCACCAGCTTCCAAAACTTGGCGGCCTCGGTTTCGCGAGGCGAGACCTTCGCCTTAAGATCCACGGGCGACGTCACCAGGGAATCCACGAGGAATCCGACAATCTGATGTACCAGTTCCGGATGCGGTCCGAAGATCTCGGTCCCGTGCCTTCCGTCTTTGAATCCAACAAACTTCGTCCGCGGACTGCCCGATATCTCGCTGATCCACTGCATGACTGGCAGCGTAACAGGGCTGTACTCGTCGTCAGCCGCACCGGCTGTAAAGATAGGCATTGTGGGCCGGTCAGCGATGAATGCGATTCCGGCCGCATCGGTCTCGCCGGAGAGGAGAACCAGCGCTTTCACGTCCGGATGACTCCCGGCCAGTTTGAGCGTGTTGGTCACTCCGCAACTTCCGCCACCCAACGCGATGCGATTCCGATCAACTCCCGGCTGTGAAATCAGGAACTGGTAAGCGGCTTCGAAATCGGGCGGCCATTTCTGGAATAATTCCTGCCGGACCTCAGGAGTCCCGCCTTCAAATCGAGGGCCACCACTCTCTCCGAATCCGCGATTGTCGATGGTGAGCGCGTTGATTCCCTTCTCGCTCAGCTCCTTCGCCACCGGCTCCCACGATTTCCGCACGGTGTTGCACATGTGGAGCAGCAACACGCCCGGCCCGGGCTTCGCCGCTGCAAAGAATGTCGCGCGCAGTTTGGTGCCATCGGGAGCGGTAATATCGGTGTCTTTCGCGGAAGTCGATTGAGAGTAGGCGAGGCTGGCGCCCAGTATCGCAAACGAAATGAGGATTCGAATCATGGAAGCACCTTCTTCGATTGCCGGAACGTTGCCGATCCCGATGGGTTCGTCCAAATATCAGGTAAGTATGTGTCGGAATTGGCTGAGGGGAATTCTACTCGCGCTTCGTGGGCAATAGCGCATTGTCATCCTGAGGCCCGAGCCGAAGGACCCATGCAACCTGCTTGCGGCATCTATGAGTGTTGACGAATTCAGAGGTCCCTCGGCGCAAAAACCGCGCCTCAGGATGACAACGTAGGGGTCGCGAGCCAGGCTACTTGTAGATCAGATACTTCTCCCGCATCTTTCCAAATTTCTGCAATTCATCCATCCAGTCTTGCGCAATGCGGCGCGGATCCTGTCCGGCCATCAGCGCGTCAAACGCAGCCTGATTCACCAGCAATCCCTGCATCTTGTCGATTTTGAAATCTGCCGGATAGAGCTTGTGCAGCGCAGCCGCCAACTCAATCCCCAGTTCCAGCGCGTCCAGACTGTTGCGATCCGTGAGGACAAAGTTCACCCCTTGGCATGCCTGACGGCTGTAATTGCTGGATGTGGGCGTAAATGTGATCGGCACAAAGCGCACGCCTGCGATGCCGCGCGTATTCAAATATGCGGCCAGTTCCTTGCTCTTCATCCAAGGCGCGCCCAGCAACTCAAAGGGAGTGTCAGTTCCGCGCCCCACAGAAACGTTCGTTCCTTCGATTAGCCCTACGCCAGGATACAAAGTCGACTCAGTCGCACTCCGCAGATTCGGCGACGGATTGATCCACTCCAGCCCGGTTGAATCGAACCAGTCTCCGCGCTGCCAGCCTTCCATCGAGACCACCGTCAACTTGGCATTGATGCCGCGCTCGGTGTTGAACATCTTGGCCAGTTCGCCCATCGTCATGCCGTGGCGCACAGGCAACGTCCAGTAGTTCGTAAAGCTTTCATGACCCTCATCCGCAGGTGGACCTTGCACGAACGCGCCCGTGATCGGATTGGGCCGATCGAGCACGATCATCTCGATGCCGGCTTTCGCCGCAGCTTCCAGAAAGTATCCCAGCGTGGTCTCGTAGGTGTAGAAGCGCACGCCCGCATCCTGTATATCGAAAACAACAGCGTCCAGGCTGCGCAGCACTTCCGGCGGCGGACGCCGTGCCGCATCGCTCCCGCCGTACACGCTATATACGGGCACACCCGTGGCAGCGTCTTTGGAGTTGTTGATGTCGGTCGTATCGAGCGTTCCGGTAACGCCGTGCTCCGGGCTGAAGATCGCGTCGAGAGAGACTCCTGGCGCTTGCGCGAGCACATCGATCGTCCGCTTTCCGGCAGAATTAATTCCGGTTTGATTCGTCAGCAGCCCGATGTGTCTCTTGGCCTCGGGAGCCGACCCGACTGGAGGCTTCAGCACATCGAATCCGTGTTCCTCCAGCACATCGATACCGGTCTTCACGGTGCCGTTGCGGGTACTCATGCGCCGCCCCGCGCTCCAAGCCTCGTTATAACCAGTAATGCTCTTCCAGCGCAGAGCCTCTTTTTCCTCGGCCGCCAGCGGGAGCGCCGCAGCAATCTCGCTTGCTACTTTAGACCGCAATCCGATTGCATTTCCCTTGCCTCGCGGATGCACCGAATTCGTCAGCAGGATGACATACGCATGTGTGGTCGGATCGATCCACATCGAGGTGCCCGTAAATCCTGTGTGCCCGAACGATCCCACTGGAAACAGATCGCCGCGATTCGAGGAGAACGGAGAATCGATATCCCAGCCAAACCCACGCAGGACCGGCGCCGACGGCGGAGTTTCGGGCGATGTCATCTTTGCCACCGCTTCCGGCGATAGAATCCCGTCGCCGCCGTCGAGCAAAGTCTGCGCGAATTTCGCCAGGTCGTCGCCCGTCCCAAACAGGCCCGCATGTCCGGCCACGCCACCCATGCGCCGCGCCGTAGGATCATGCACTACGCCCCACAACATTTTGTCCTTCTCGTCGTACTGCGTGGGCGCAATCTTCAGTCGCCAGGCCGCAGGAGGAAGGTATCGCGTATGCAACATCTTCAGCGGCGTGAAAATGTGCTGTGCGGTGTAGGCATCGAGCGTCTCTCCCGTAACCTTTTCCACCAATTCGCCCAGCATGATGAAATTGATATCGCTATAGACGAAGCCTGATCCCGGCGTCGTCTCCGGAGGCATGACCGCCGCCAGTTGATAGGCTGTCTGCTTTCCTTCCCACGGAGTGCCCAAATCGAGGTCCGGCGCGAGACCGGAATAGTGCGTCAGCAACTGCCGAATGGTGATGTCGTCCTTCCCGTTCTGCGCGAAATCCGAAATATATTTCGCGACGGGATCATTCATCCGCACCTTGCCCAGTTCCATCAACTGCATTACTGCCGTAGTCGTCGCGATCACCTTCGTGAGCGAAGCCAGGTCGAAAATCGTGTCGAGCGTCATCGGCAAGCGCTTCGGTTCGAGCGAGCGGTATCCGTAAGCCTTGCGGTATATGACCTTGCCGTCGTGCCCAACCACCAGCACCGCGCCCGGAATGTTTCCGTCGGCAATGGCCTGGTTGATGATGGAATCGACTCCACTCAACTTCACGGGATTGCTCGCCGGAGCGGCCGAAGACTGGGTTGGAGCAAGAAGTCCTGCGGGATCGGAATCCTCGGCCCAAATCATCGTGTTGCACAAGAAAAGAGAGAACAGAAGAAGGGCGAGAGAATGCAATAAAAGACGACCGCACCATCGACGCGAGGCCATGGAAGAGGAACGAAGCATTCAATTCAACCTGAAGGATAAGATGTTCTGACGATACACAAGCCACGCCCCTCACTCAACACACGCGAGTGAGGTGTACCACTTCTGGTACATGCGGCGGCCGGAATGCGGGTGCTACCATTTTTCGCGATGCTGGCGCGCTCAATCCCGATCTCCACACTCGCAACTGATTCCTCCGCACGGGGAACTCGCTGGTGAACGGATGCCGCTGACTCCAGCCCATGACGATCAGGACACGGTTTTTGCCACGGCGTTTTCCGTCATTGAAAATGCGATTTCTGCCTGCTCCTTTCCGGCCGCATCCATAGCAGTAACTCAAGCGGGCAATCTCGTCGCGCGAAAGGCGTTCGGAACGCCTGTTTATAAAGAAGATCTAGAGGGTGCCCCGTCCTTGTCGCGAGGTTCGCGGCAGGGCGGGGATTTTGACTTCCATATCAAACCCGAAACACTATTCGACGTCGCATCTCTCACGAAACCGATCGCAACAACAACGATGGCGATGCTTTTGTATCAGCGTGGCCTGCTGCAACTGGACGCACCAGTTTCGGGCATTGTGCCTGAATTTTTGACCGATGATGTGAGGCGTGCCGAAGTCACGATTCGTATGCTGCTCGCGCACTCCTCGGGTCTGCCGGCGTACGAAAAACTCTTCCTCCGATACAGCACTCGCAACGACCTGCTGCGCGCGGCGTTTGCGACTCCATTCACGGCCGATCCCGGCAGTCGCGCGGCATACAGCGATATCGGATTCATCATTCTTGGGATCGTGCTGGAACGCATCGCCGAAGAGTCGCTCGACGTGTCCTGCCAGCGGGAAATCTTCAGCGCCCTTGGAATGTTGAACACAACTTTCAATCCGCCCGCGGACCTGCGCTCGAGAATTCCTCCAACCGCTGATGAACGTGAGCAGGCTCCGCACGACGCGACCAAGGCTCGCAGCACATTCCGGAACCGCATCATCCAGGGCGAAGTTCAGGACGAGAACGCTTTGGTGCTCGGCGGCGTAGCCGGACACGCCGGATTGTTCTCCACTGCGGAAGACGTGGCCTGCTTCGCGCACGTACTGCTCGAAGGAGGAAGTCCGATCCTGCGGCCCGAGACGATTGAGTTGTTCACCCGCCGGGGAACGACTCCTGTAGAAACATCGCGAGCCCTCGGCTGGGACACGCCGAGCACGCCTTCGCAATCGGGACAATATTTCGGATCAAGATCCTTTGGACACTTGGGCTATACCGGAACTTCCCTTTGGATCGATCCCGATCGCAAGCTCTCCGTCACGCTTCTGACGAACCGCACATGGCCCGACTGCTCGAATCATGCAATCAAGAAGGTGCGACCGAAGGTCCACGATGCAATTGTTCGCGCTCTGAACAACTTCTCTTAGCCGCTGAGTGCGCGGAGACACGTTTTTCTTAACAATCGCTTGATACACTGGATGGCTCTCGAACGAGAGATTTTGGAAACCGAAAGGCGCAAGACTTGACCCGAACCCGGCCCGAGAAAAGCGACCTCCGACAGCTTCTCACGGAACAGATCCTCAGCAGTGCTTCAAATCTTGACCAGATGTCGACGATCGAGATGGTGCGGCTGATCAACGATGAGGACGCAACCGTAGCGACAGCTGTGGGAAAAGCGTTGCCGCAAATTGCGCGGGCGGTGGACTGCGTTGCGGATGCATTGCGACACGGCGGTCGCCTGATCTATGTGGGCGCAGGCACCAGCGGCCGACTGGGCGCGCTCGATGCTTCCGAGATTCCTCCGACCTTCAATGTCAGCCCGCGTACGGTGCAATACATCATGGCGGGGGGGCCCAGAGCGTTGGGAGCCTCGACGGAAGCAAGCGAAGACGACACGGCGCTCGCGGTACAGGAAATCAAGAAGCGGAAACCTGGCAAGCACGACGTCGTTTTGGGCATTGCGACCAGTGGACGCACTCCCTTTACGATTGCCGCTCTCGAATACTCACGCTCACGCGGATCAGGCACCATTGCGCTGACCTGCAACCGCAATTCCCCGCTCGAAAGAGTTTCTGACTTCGCGATCGTGACTGAAGTTGGTCCCGAAGTGCTCGCCGGATCCTCGCGCATGAAAGCGGGCACAGCGCACAAGATGGTCATCAATATGATCTCGACCGGAGCGATGACGCGGCTGGGATACGTCTACGGCAATCTGATGGTCAATGTATGGACCAAGAATGAAAAACTGGTACAGCGCGCGACTCGCATTATTGAGCAGGCTACCGGCTCCGATCACGAGACAGCCGCACGAGCGCTCAAGGACAGCGGGAACCGAACGCCGGTAGCGGTGGTCATGCTGGCAGCAGGAGTGCCTCGCTCCAAGGCAGCCGCAGCATTGAAGAAGTCGAAGGGCCATGTTCGGCAAGCCATCGCTATCGCCGCAACGCACTGACTTGGTGCCCTGTCACGCAGCAACGGATGTATCGCTCACTGTCTGCGGTTCGATTCTTGGTGGTACCGCTGTAAGCAAAGGCCATCCCTTGGCCAGAACGTAATCGAGCCACGCTCCCGCGATTTGTGAAGTGAGCACCGCCGCAACCACTAGCGTTGTGTAAAACTGCGGGCTGATAATTCCGGCGTCGAAGGCGACGCTGGCCAGCACGATTCCCGGACCGCCACGGGCGTTTGTGGTGACCGCAAGATTGATTAAATCAAGACCGCGAAAGCCCGCCAGCCGCCCGGCCAGCCACATCGATGCCAGTTTGACCGCGCAGCTTCCTAGCAGGAACACAGCGATCATTGACAGAGAAACCCCACGCACCAGATCCAGCTTCAAACCGACGATCGCGAAGTAAACGGGAATAAAGACGGCGAACGAAACTTTGGCAATTGCGTCCAACGCGTCAGCAAATAATCGACGCTTCTTGTGAACCACCGCAAATCCGGAAAGAAATGCAGCAAACACCAAGCTCACATCCAAAGCTCCGGCGACGACGCAATAAGCGAGTAAAACAGCGATGGCGTAGGCCACGGGAGCATTTCGTGCAAAGACGTTGAACTTCGATTTGTTGAAGCGCTTGATGGCTCGCGGCAACAGGGTGAGTCCGAGTGCGAAGAAAGCAACGGTCGCGACCAGGTGGTAAGACATCTGCCTTGGATTGAGAGCAGCTTTCCCCGCTAGAGCCGTGGCTACCGCGAGCGCAAGCCACAAAACGATGTCTTCCAGCACGGCGACTCCCAGCACCAGCCGCGCAAATCGTGTGTGCAAGATCTTCAAGTCAGCGAAGATCTTGGAGACGACGGGGACCGAGGTCACCGCCACCCCGACTGCCAGAATGATGATCAGCGAAATGCGATTTCCATTCGGCCCTCCCAGAGCGGGACGGATCAGCCATGGCCCAAACGCCAGTCCTAAAACGAAAGGAATGCCGGTGCCAACCACCGAAAGCAAACCGACCTCACGCCGTTCGTCGCGCGTGAACAGTTGTTGTGTCTCGGCTCCCGACAAGAACATCAGCAACAGCAGTCCCAGCCAGTAGACAAAGTTGAGCACGTTGGCCTGGTGTTTAGCTGTCTCGGCGATCCATGCACCCGCACCAACACGTCCCAGCAATGCCGGACCAAGGACCACTCCCGCCAGAATCTCTCCCACAACCTTGGGCTGGCGAAGCTTGGTGAAAAAATAGCCCAGAAGTTGTGCCGAAGCGACTAGAAGCAGTAGCAACAACAAAATGGACGTTAGATCTGAATTGCTCATTCGCGCGGGTTTGGATGCACTGCGGGCTCTAGAGTTTGGCAGATACAACAATCATGCCGTTTTGTCGCGCAAAAACGCTTCAACACTCGTCCTTCCCGCATCGATGGCCCAATCCAGTGGCGTGCCACCAAAAAGGATGTCCTTTACATCGACTCTCGCACCCCGCTTCACCAGCAGTTTGACTACATCCAAATGGCCATTGAATGCCGCCTGGTGTAACGGAGTGGAGTGCGAATGGGCACCGATAGGATTGAACCGATCCGGATCTTCACCAGCATCGAGAAGGATTTCGACTGAAAGCGCATATCCATATTGCGCAGCCAGAGCGAGCGCCAAGTGACGCTCGCGGGAATCCGCTGTCCGCAGCAGCAACCGCAACTGCTCGTACTCTCCTGAACTCGCCGCCAGTGTTAAGGTCATCTGTGCGCCGCTGACCCGCAATGCAGCCAATGCATGCAGTTCCCCGTGCGCAGCGGCAGCTTCGACCGCGCGATTCGGATCTGCCCCTCCCTCGCAGAGCAGGCGAATTAGGGGAATTTGCAGCCCGCACTCTCGTGCGACCGACCCCGTGGTCACCAGTATCAACGTCTCGTTGATGGCCACTAGTTCGGGGCCCGTGTCCAGTATCAGCTTTGCAATTTCCAAAATGTTGTGCGGCATTTTTCCCTGGCGTATGGGGTTCTCTGCAATAAATTCAAGCAGGGTCGGGTTTCGAAAGTAGTTCCCGCCCTCGAACTCCACTCTTTGACGCACAAGACCGGGATGCTTCTCCAGGTGTTCCCGCAATCCCTCGAGATTGCCAGCATCGATCAACTGCACACCAGTTCGGAAAACGAGATCTTCAATTCTGTCCTGATGAGGACGACGGACATCGTCGCTGGGCATCGGCTTTTCGATCCGCCGCTTCAAACGTGTCCAACTGGCGAATCCGTACTCGCGCGCTATGGCCAGCTGCGCGTCGGCTAGTCGCAATGGGGCGGCGAAGAGCTCGGGATCGGCGGCATTGGCCCAGTTCGGATGGAATTCCCGGATCCGCTGCGCCACCGCGGGATCGTGCGTGGCAATCCCCTTCAGCAGATCTCTGGCTTGATACTTGAGGTGTTCGAGACTGGGATTTGGCGGAAGAGCTCGGACTGGCATGGACGAACTTCCTTTCGTGTGCCCCAGGTCCGCATATTTCGGGGCAGAAAGTCAGTTCGCAAGCCTGAATTGTGAAAGCAAGGTGGACTTCTGTCCTTTCCGCGGACCGGGTGCGCCCTTCTGCGCTGCATGGATCGTATCACGAAAATTGGGTGCCCCATCCTTGTCGCGTTCTGTGCGACGGGGTGGGGACTTTGACTTTCGTACCAGCACTCCCGTTCCATCCCAGTCAATCAACGCAGGCGGCAAATCCCGTTACAATCACAGCAAGGACTCATTCATGGATAAGTTTGTAATTCGCGGCGGAGAGCCGCTGCTGGGCACGGTTCGCGTCAGCGGCGCCAAAAATGCCGCCCTTCCCTGCATGGCGGCCGCGCTGCTCACTGATCAGCCAGTCATCCTCGAAAACATTCCCCAGGTACGCGACATCCAGACCACCCGCAACCTGCTCGCTGCCATGGGCGCCGATGTCGAACTCGGCTACGGGCGCGCGCATCACCGCACGACCATCCAGTGCGCGAAACTGGCAACGCCCGAGGCATCGTATGAACTGGTCAAGACCATGCGCGCCTCGACTCTAGTGCTGGGCCCGCTGGTTGCGCGCTGCGGGCGTGCACACGTGTCGCTACCCGGGGGATGCGCCATCGGAGCCCGACCCATCGATCTTCACATCAAAGGACTTGAACGCCTCGGCGCGAAAATCACGCAGGAGCATGGCTACATCGAAGCCAAAGCGGATCGATTGAAGGGCGCGGAAATTGTCTTCGATAAGATCACCGTCACAGGAACGGAAGACCTCCTAATGGCGGCGACGCTGGCTGAAGGTGAAAGCGTTCTGCAGAATTGCGCACGGGAGCCAGAAGTTGCCGATCTCGCTGACCTCCTCAATAAGATGGGAGCCCAGGTCGAGGGAGCCGGCACGGCCACGATACGTGTAAAGGGCGTGAGCAAGCTGAAAGGCGCCAAGCACCGCATCATTCCCGATCGCATCGAAGCAGGAACGTTCATCATCGCCGCAGCGTTGACTGGAGGGGATTTGAACATTGCCGGATGTGACCCCTCGCATCTCGACGCACTGCTCGATAAGCTGCACGCGGTGGGAGTGAAGACGAAGGCCGCCCCCGATTCGGTTCGCGTCATGGGCGACAATCCGTTAAAGGGGGCCGATATGACCACGGAAGAACATCCTGGCTTTCCTACAGATTGTCAGGCGCAGTACATGGCGCTGGTCACTCAAGCCGAGGGGGCGTCGGTCATTACCGAAAACATTTTCGAGAACCGGTTCATGCACGCGCAGGAATTGGTTCGCATGGGCGCAAACATCAAGATCGAAGGCCGACGCGCCGTAGTGCGCGGCAAGAGTCCCCTGAGCGCGGCCGCGGTATTAGCCAGCGATCTTCGTGCTTCGGCCTCGCTGGTGCTGGCTGCGCTGGTGGCAGATGGCGAGACCATCATCGACCGCGTCTATCACATCGACCGCGGATATGAACATATCGAAGAGAAGCTCAAGGGCGTTGGCGCCCAGATCCGCCGCATTGGCGAGATGTTTCCGAAAAAAGCTAGCGCCGCGAAGTAGTCGTCCTGAGCCGGCACAGGCGATCTTGACCCTCTACTCACTCGGGCTGCAGTTGTGCGTTAGAAAATACCGTAGGTCACGAGGCTGTTCTTCGTGCCAATGAAAATTTTCCCGTCGGCCGCGATCGGTTCCGGAAAATGCGGCAACGGCGGCAAAGCATCTCTTGCGTTAGGAGCCTGACCGCTCCGATAAATTGTCTTCAGCGTAATCGCGTCCATGGCATACAGACCAGCTCCGTTCATCGTCCACAATATGCCATTGGTTGTTCCGTTAGAGGTGATGAACGAATGACCGCCTCCTGCCATCTTCTGCACCGTCTTGGCGGATGGGACCACAAGTGTCCCGTTCTGTAAGGTGTAAGCCTGAATAGGAGTGTGTTGCCCGGTGAAATAGACGGTATTGTTCCAATAGCTTGGACTGCCGCCTTCGATGCCGCCTCCCTGCGGGATCTCCTGGATGATCTGCGCATCGCTGCCCGAGCAGGTTTGGCAAATGGTACCCATTTGATCGCGGTTCACCACGTAGATCGTGCCTTCTTTTCCGATCGCAATCATTTCATCCGGAAAGGGGCCCGGCTGTGGCGGCAGCAATAGCACGCCGGTCAGGTCCATATCATTATTCCCCAGTACGGAATAGTTGTATGGACTGAAGAAGTCTGTCAACCGAAGGCCATTCACCGAATTCAACTTCACGATGCTTTCGGGGAGATTCGTAGGGGCTAAGAAGGGCCCTTCGGAGGTTACAGCGTAGACGTTACCGACGGAATCGGCGGCGAGGCCGGCGCCTTTCTGCCAAATTGATGCGAGGGTCTTTCCGGGCTCGACGGTCACTGCCCCCGTAGGCTGAAGTGTGTTTGCGTCGTACGCCATCACCCAGCCTTGGCTCGGAGCATTATTGCTATTCGATCCCCACGCAATGAAAATCTGCCCGTTTGCCAACAACAGCCCCGGGCGGTTCATCTGGTAGAAATCCTTGAATGTGGTAGTCACGCCGTTGACGGTATACGTGGCGGAAATGGTGGTCGGTCCACCAAGTTTCTCGATTCCGCTGGAAATATCGAGCGCGTGCAATCGGTGCTTAATCAGAGAATTCTCGTAGGTTTCGGCGACAACGTAGATCGTTCCCCCGACCAGATCGATCACCGGCGTTGAGACGATACCAAGTTCAAGCCACGCAGTAGTTCCCGCGTTCTTTTTGACAGTGGCAGGAACCGTGGTCGCACCGGCTGGACTGTAAGTCAGAATGCTGGTCGACCACAGCGGTGTGGGGTTGGCGTCATTGGCGTCGAAGGCATAAACGGTGTCGTGCATGGTAGCTACGAACACTACGTTGTGAACGCCCTGCCCCGCGATGTTGAGATTTGGAACGTAAAGCGGCTGTCCCACAACAAATCCATCGACCGGCTTCGTCGAGAGCTTTCCGAAAGTCTTGTAACTCAAGGCCGGTGTAAGGACCGTTTCGGTGGTATTCGCACCCGTACGACTGTTGTCGTAGTGCCAAGTTAGGACGGGCGTCTGGGCCAAGAGGGGAACGGAAGCCACACCGACTGCGAGAAAAGAAGCTGTGGTTAAGGCGATGAAAAAAGAAAAACCTAGACGAAAAAGACGGTTTTTACACCACGAAGAGTGCACAGCGACTCCAATTCTCGCGCTCCGGGCCACTTTGCTGCGTGCTGTCGTACTCTGCAAAACAGAACCCTGAGATCAAATGCGCGTTGAGACCGAATCATGGTTGTGCCACAGGATCTAGTGTGATTGAAAAATCACATTTGCCCGGGAAATCAACTCACAACTCCGAGCACACGGGGAGGAAGCTTCTAAAGAATTTGCCATTAAACAGGGTGGTTGGTCAATGGATGAAATCGACGTATTTAAAATCAACACTTTAGCGGGTCCGGAAGGACATCTGCCGCGACACCAAGCCAAGATGAACCGCTATTCCTAGAGCTGGTGGAGGCGGTATACCGCAGCCTTCCAATCCGCGGAAGAACCTCTAGACGGCCCGTGCGTGCAAATTCGGAAGAATCAGTGTTTTCTGGCCCTTGACACAGGCCACTCGTCTTACTAAGCTGAAAAAACTTCCCCAATCCGGCCCTCGGCAGAACGACATAATGGAGTGTCCGCTCGCTCCCCTGATGTGAGCAGCCGAACAAGGACATAACGACAGGAGACATGCGCGCCAGCATCGTCAACCGCGATATTTCGGAGGCGTATTTTTAATGATCGATGTTCATGAACTCCTAAGAAGGAAAGAAGACGAGATTAACCGGGTCCGGAGAGAGATCGATGCTTTGCATCTGGTCGCTCCCCTGCTGTCGGACTCCGCGGACGGTCAGGACTTACAAGCCTATGGTGATTCTCAAGCGGCGTTTCCCCCCCTCGAAGACCCGCACGCCGTCGAGAGTCTCCAGGAAGGTGAGCCGTTGAATGAACGCTCGCCCGAATCAGACGAAAACATGTTTGAGTCGATACAGCCGAAGCGAAGCTTGTTGCGGGACTGGTTTGGTCGCGCCGCCGGCGAATAGCGGCAGGGTCCTACGTCTTCAAAAAACCGGATAGCGAAGGCACATTTGCGCCTAACGCACCAGCGCGAGAGGTGACGGTGTGCGCAGCGCACTATACCGCGCCACACTTCCGCAGCTTTCGCGGACAGATTCTCTTCTTTCCTCTGTTCCTCTAGAAACTATTGGTGAGAGGTCACGTTTACGACCTGGGCAGGGAGGACAACAGGTCCGGGTTTCGAGTGCTCACTCGCAAGATTCACCGGCATGTGGCCATGAATCGGAATTTCTCCAAATAGCGCTTTCGCCGAACTGACCTCGGAGACCGTCGCATTGGAGAACGTGCAGATGTAGTTCTGGATCGCCGGGAAATCATCGGTCAGGTATGGGCTTCCCATCGCAAGCACTACGGTGCGCTCGGGGGCTTTGGCAAGAATCTTCGTGAGCAGGGCGCTCGTCGAATCTGGGAGTGAGGCCGGGTGCTTCGACTTGCGGCCAATGCGCATGGACCGCGCCGCAGAAGGCACGATGTAGACGGCAGCAACCACGGCCTGCGCCTGTCCTACAGCCTTCATCACGTCGTCAGAACTCTGCAACGCAATCGTCGGGTCGATATAGACGACGTTGGCGTCGGGCCGACGCTGAAGAATTTCGTGCTCGAGCACGCGCCCGTCCTCAGTTCGTACGCTGTCACAGAGAACGATGACGAGCAGCTTTTGGCGGAAAGATTTGCTTCGCCGAATCGCCACTGCCTTGGTGGAAGCCCACGGAGTCAGGGGAAGCAGCTTGCTGTTATCGCGGACGAGGGTCACGGCGTCGTCGGAGATTCGTTGCCCAACGGCGGCATTCTGCGCAATCCCGACGCGCTGCGGAATTGCCTGCACATCCACAAAACGATTCTTCGGAAGCCCTACCAAGGCTTTGGCACGCAGGATCTTGAACACCGATTCGTTGAGTCGCGACTCAGAAATCTCTCCGCTGCGCACCGCCTGGAAAACAGCCTGATAGCTGGCGTCGAGGTCGTTCGGCATGGTGAGGACATCGTTCCCAGCCTTGAAAGCATCGACGGCCGCACGGCCTGGATTGCCGCGGTATAGGCGGCCAACGCCGGCCATGTCGAGCGCATCGGCAACGATGAGACCCTTGAAACCCAGCTGATGTTTGAGCAGGTCAGTGACGACCTTGGGAGAAATGGTGGCAACGTGATCAGGATCGGGATCAAGCGCAGGTACTCGAACGTGCGCCGTCATGATGGCGTCGACCCCAGCGTCGATGGCTTTGCGAAAGGGAGGCAAGTCGACGGCCCACAAGGTTTTCAGGTCGTCGTCCACGCGCGCGACCGCCAAGTGAGAATCGGTTGCCGTGTTGCCGTGCCCAGGAAAATGCTTGGCGGTGGTCAACATTCCGTTGACGCGCGCGCTCTTGATATACGCGGCGACCAGCTCCCCAACCTGCTTGGGATCAGCACCGAAAGCGCGCGTCCCGATAATAGGATTGGCGGGATTCGAATTGACGTCGGCGACCGGAAACAAATTCCAGTGGACACCGATGGCGCGGCTTTCTTGTGCGGTGATTCGCCCAAATTCTTCCGCGTACTCGGCCTTGGCTGCGGCACCGAACGCCATGGCGTGCGGAAAAACGGTAGTGCCAAACAACCGGGCAGGCAGGACACCCTGCTCGAAGTCTCCCGCGACCAAAAGCGGCAACTGTGATTCCCGCTGCAGTTGGTTGAGGATGGTTACGGTTTCGTAATCGCGGTCGCGACGCAGGAACCGTCCTTTGGGCGCCGACATTGCCAGGGCGCCAACATGGTATTTGTGAATCGTGTCGCGGAGCCGCAGGTATTCGGCTTTATCGCGTAACAATTCGACCCGCAGCCGAACCATAAAGAGCTGGCCCACTTTCTCTTCGAGAGAAAGCGTGCTGAGAGTCGCACGGGCCCAGTCACTATCATCGCTGTGGGCAGGCAGGCTCGAGCCAGCATGTGCCTGTTCCAAGCTGAGGCGCGATGTTCCTACCATCAGGAACAGCGTCAGGGCTAATGCGATGCGAAGCGGCTGCATCACAACAGCATACGTCGAAGATCGCGCTTTTGAGGTTGCAACACTCAAAACAGGTGCTAATCGAAAGTACATGCTCGGCTGAGACTGTACCGACGTGACGCATTGAGTTGCGACCGCCGAGTTCCCTGCCTGATTAATCTGGAGGACATGCGCGGACCTATCTCTTGGTTTGGGCTAGAGGCACTCTCGCGTCAGGCGATCGATGATCTCATGGTGCTGAGGATAGCTTTTCCACAGAATCTCGCGATCTGCCAGTTCGAAGTCGGCGAAATCGAAGCCGGGAGCAACGGTACAGCCGACTAGAGCCCACGATTTCCAGTCGGCGACATGGGAAGCAAACCAGGTTCCGGCGGGAACGCCTGCTTGCAAGGTTTCTTGCTGATCTGGATTGCTTCCCAGCAGGAATTTCGAGTAGCCACCTTCAGGATCAATGCTGTGCACAAGGAGCGGCGATCCGGCGTAGAAATGCCATAGCTCGTCGGAGCCGAGGCGGTGAAAGGCGGAGAAGCTCTCGCCTTCGAGGAGGAAGTAGATGGCGGTGGATACGGCTCGTGGTCCGGTGAAACCGGGAGGGAGGGCATCGGCAGCGATTGTCGTAGCCGAACGATAGGTCTGGCGGTAGTAGCCGCCCTCGGGATGAGGAGTGAGTTTAAGTTTATCAATCCAGTAGCGGGCATTTCGGGCATGCTTGGACACTCAATGAGGTTATCGCAATCGATGACGGTGGAGGCTTTTTCATTGCGAGGCGGTTTTCGCGAGAGAGGCAAATGTTGTCAAGAGGGTGCGACCGGGCTTTTGAGCCTATGTGACTGATTCAGCGGGGAAAATAAAGCTTAAAACTTGGCCGGTTTACTGGTGCGATTTGCTATTCTGGAGTTAGAGAGGAAAAGAGGCTGCAGGCATCGTGCTTGCGGCCTTTTCTCTTGCGGGTTGAGGTCGCGATGAGTTTAGTCCTGGTGCTGCCAGCCTTTTGTTTTGGGCTGGCAGTCGTATTTTTGGATATCCGTTCCCTGCGAAGGAACAACAGTGCTCGGGCTATTTCTTTGCAAGAAAACCGAGTACCGGAAGCGCCATCGAAAGGAAGAACAGGATGCCCAAAATCCAGTTCAGCCATTTCTTCGGATGGTTTACCCAGTAGCAGAGGATCAGCGATAGCAGCAGTGCTTGCGGAACCACTTCCAGGTAGCCCATGGTCTGATTCAGCGGCGGCGTGGTGGTGTAGATCATGCCTTCGAGGGATCCCCCGGCGGGGCCAAAGGTGCCTAGAATTCCGAGCGCGACGAGCAACCACCACATCACCGCCCAGCCGTGTTTTCGTCCGAACAGAGCGGCACGAATGGGATAAAAGGCGAGGGCGAAGATCAGTCCGCGCAGGGGTTGAAACAGTGGGCCCGCCTTGAGCCAGGGATCGTCGAATTGGCGCATGAAGCATGCAACTTCGGGTTTGGCGAATTGCTCGCGATAATGCAGTGCGGTCATCGCGATGATGCCCATGAACATATACGTGAGGGTGTGGGCGACGGCGGTTTTGGCGAGGAGTTCTGGAAAATGAGGCTTGATGGAGGATTCGGCTACCGCATTCGGAACTGCGAGATCGCTCACGATATGCTCCGTGGGTGACGTCGGATTTTCAATGCCGGATTTGGTTCGGCAGACGAGAGTACACGACGATGGGTTGGCGATCAATGATGGGAGTCACGGTGGGGATTGAGAGGGTGGCACGGTGAGTGTTTGGGTTAGGAAAATCCCCACCCTCTGGCAAAGTCGGCCAGAAGTGGGGCACCCGATCCCTAATTTTGACCCTTCACCTATTCTGATCGCTTGGAGTGATTGGCGGTAAAAAGAAAATCCCAGAGAGTCGGAGCGGACGACACTCTGGGTTCTTTACGTTCGTCCTTCGTCGAGGAATCCTCGAAGCAGGACCGGTGAGAAAACTTACTTCACCATAATCTTGTTGCCGGATGGATCGAGCGTGCCCTGCACGCGGACGCGCTTGCCTTCGAACTTCTTCACTTCGTCCTGATGATCGATGTCGTAGGTGTGGCCGGAATCTTCTTTCAGGACATACTTGTCACCTGACTTTACAACGGTTCCGGAGAAAACCTGGCTATCGGTTCCGGCGCCGGTGGCGCTGCTGGGCGATTGCGAGGGAGCAGTGGTGTCGGGAGTGCGGTTCGTGTCAGGCGTCTGCTGTTGTGTTTGTGAAGACGGAGACTGCGAAGATGGCGGCTCCTGACTCTGCGGCGGCGGAGTCTGAGTTGTGTCGGGTGAGGAAGACGGTTGCTGCGCCTGGCTATCCGGCGAGCTCGAAGGCGAATTCTGCGCGTATAGCGTGCCGCCCATGGTGATCATCCCGAGTGCGATCGCCAGAGTGGCTAGAAACGAAACAGACTGAATGCGTGTTTTCACAAATCCTCCAGAAGCCAGTGCGGCTCTTGGGCGGAGATGGATGCAAGCGTGGGGCCATGAAAGTGAGGAGTTGAAGCTTGATCGCTGACGCTTGTTGTATCTGCGAGGTTTAGCGGGACGGGTCAGGAACAATCGGACAGAAAGATGAGCGAAGTTTCTGCGGACTCTACATCGAATGTGGTAGAGGGTTCGCGTTCTGGGGCGCCCACGGGCGAAGAGGGATCTGAGCATTTCCTGCTCACCCCCGAAAAAACTTCCTAGGTGAAAAACTTCATACCACAGCGAACGAGCCGCGGCTGATGCCGCGGCTCGTTTCGATTCGAAGTTATTCCGTCGGGGCTTAAGCCCAAAGCGTTGTTTGGTGCCGATATGTCGCGGCCCACAGCCGCGCCATTTAAAATTGCTCGCTTTCCTCGCGGGACAGCCTAGGCGGCTGTCTCAACGTGGGCTTAGGTTAGTGGCGGCCTCCGCCGTGACCACCGTGACCTCCATGGCCACCGTGACCTCCGCCGTGACGGCCTCCGCCACGACCACCACGACCGCGACGTCCGCCACCCCCGCCACCGCCACCGGGACGGCCACCGCGTCCACCGCGATCTCCACCACGGTCACCACCGTGTGGTCGATCACCGCCGCCGGCGTGCGGAGCGCCTTCGCGGTTGAAGTTGGGCTCATCTGGCTCGTCGGGGAAATCGCCTCCGCCTTCGATCACCAGTGTGCCGCCCTGGACCGGCTCGCTGGCTTCGGCGGCTGCTACGGGGGGAGCGGCTTCGCCTCCGCCACCTTGCGCAGCCATCTTGGCGCGTTGCTCTTTGAGAATTGCCTTGCGGGAGAGACGGATGCGGTTGCCTTCGACTGCCAGCACCTTGACCAGCACTTGGTCGCCTTCCTTCAGTTCGTCGCGAACATCGGCGATGCGATGCTCGGCGACTTCGCTGATGTGCAGTAAACCTTCCGTACCCGGGATGATTTCGACGAAGGCGCCGAAGTCCGCGAGGCGCGTGACTTTCCCGAGGTAGGTCTTCCCTACTTCCGCAGTTGCCGTGATATCACCGATGATCTGGAGAGCTTTTGCGGCAGACGCCTGATCGTTCGAAGCGACTTTCACCAGGCCAGAATCTTCTACGTCGATTTTGACTCCGGTCTGCTCGACGATCGAGCGGATCATCTTGCCGCCGGGGCCGATGAGGTCGCGAATCTTGTCAACCGGGATCTGGACCGTGTAGAACCGCGGCGCAAAGTCAGAAATCTTCTCGCGATGAGCGGAGATGATCTCTTCCATCTTGCCGAGGATGTGCATCCGGCCGCGCTGCGCCTGGGCGAGGGCTTCGCGCATAATCTGCGCAGTAATGCCGGAGACCTTGATATCCATCTGCAGCGCGGTGATGCCGTCCTTGGTGCCAGCGACTTTAAAGTCCATGTCGCCGTAGTGATCTTCGGCGCCGGCGATGTCGGTCAGGATGGCGTACTCTTCGTCCTCCTTCACGAGTCCCATCGCAACTCCGGCGACCGGAGCCTTGAGTGGAACGCCCGCATCCATCAGCGAAAGCGACGCGCCGCAGACGGTGGCCATAGAAGACGAGCCATTCGACTCGAGAATGTCGGAGACTACGCGCATCGCGTAGGGCCACTTCTCTTCCGTCGGAAGAACCGCGGAAACTGCACGCTCGGCGAGGGCGCCATGGCCGATCTCGCGGCGTCCGGCTCCACGCATAAATGCCACTTCTCCAACGCTAAAAGGCGGAAAGTTGTAGTGCAACATGAAGCGTTTTTTGGCTTCCCCTTCGAAGCCTTCGAGGCGCTGCATGTCGTCGCTTGTGCCGAGCGTAGTCGTCACCAAGGCTTGCGTTTCGCCGCGGGTGAAGATCGCGCTGCCGTGGGTGCGGGGCAGAACGCCGGCTTCAATCCAGATGGCGCGAACCTCGTCAAACGCCCGGCCGTCGGGACGACGACGTTGCTTCGTTACCTGCTCGCGGAAGATGCGCTCGCGAAGGGTCTCGTAATAATGAGAGAGCTTCTTCTTCGCGTCTTCGTCATCTTCGGGAATCTCGGCTTCGAGTCTATCCTTGAGCGAATCGACCAGGCTGTAGCTTTCCAGCTTAGGATGCTTCTTCGTGTCGAGAGCGTCGGTGAGTTCCGCGCCAATCTTCTTATTCAGCTGGTCGTAATATGCCTGATCGAACTCCGGTGGCTGGACGACGCGCTTCGGTTTCCCTGCCTTGTCGCGCAGTTCGTTGATCGCCTTGCAGATTTTCTTGATCTCAGTGTGACCGAACTCGATGGCGTCGACGATAGTCTCTTCTTTTACTTCCTTCGCGCCCGACTCGATCATCACGATGCCTTCGGCCGTGCCGACGACCATGATGTTGAGGAGGCTTTCGCGCATCTCGTTGTAGGTGGGATTGACAATGAACTGTCCATTGATCAAGCCAACGCGGACGGCGCCGATAGGGCCGAGGAACGGAATGTTGGAGACGTGAAGCGCAGCAGAGGCGCCGTTGATGGCGCAGACATCGGGATCGTTTTCGCTATCGGCTGAGAGGACGAGCGCGATGACCTGGGTCTCGCACTTGAATCCTTCGGCAAACATGGGGCGGATGGGGCGATCGATCTGGCGACTGGTGAGAACTTCCTTCTCACTCATGCGGCCTTCGCGCTTGATGAAGCCTCCGGGAAAGCGTCCGCCGGCGTAGGTGTATTCGCGGTAATCAACGGTGAGGGGGAAAAAGTCGACGCCCTCGCGGGGATCAGGGTTGGCGGTGGCGGTGGCTAGAACAACGTTTTCGCCGAGGCGAACGACGGCGGATCCGTGAGCTTGCTTTGCGATCTTTCCTGTTTCAAAGGAGAGGGTTTTGCCGCCGGCGAGTGTAACTGTGACTACTGTTGGTTCTGGTTTCATTAGATTTCCTTCGGAATGCGATAAGCAGTGAGCTGTGAGCAATGAGCGGACGGATGCTCCATCGTTGTCGCGTTCTTTGCGACAGGGTGGGGGTTTTGACCTCGAGTCGCGCAACCACAAAAGTCAAAAGCCTCACCCTCTTTCGCACAGAACGCGAAAGAAGAATGGGGCACCCCCTGATGGGTGCTCTTGTCGGAATCTGCTGCGCTTGGAGGACGCACTTGTGGAGATTTCCTCGATGCTGAACCGTCTCCCAGAGACGGGTGCTCAGAAATGGCTGGAGATCAAGGTTTCAAAGTTTCAAGGTTACAAAGTTTCAAAGCCCAGCGAGGTGGGATGAAACAGTGGGACGCCGAAACCCAAAGCCTGCCCCTAAGCTGAAAAGGGTCCCCAGGCTACTTGCGGATGCCGAGCTTGCCGATCACGGCCTTGTAACGCTCGGAATCGTATTTCTTGAGGTAGTCCAGCAAGCTACGGCGCTTGCTGACCAGCATGAGAAGTCCGCGGCGTGAACCGTGGTCTTTCTGGTGCGTCTTGAAGTGCTCCGTCAACTGACCGATGCGCTCACTAAGTAGAGCGATCTGGACTTCGGGACTGCCGGTATCGCTCGCGTGCGTGCCGTATTGGTCAATGAGGGATTTCTTTTGCTCTCTGGCTAACACTAAACTGGTGCACTCCTGTTCTTAATCGATTGTCTTTGTGACGTTTAGAGGATATCACGGGGAGCGAGCGGTGAGCAATGAGCGATGAGCGTTTCTGGGCGATGGGTGAGTCGTTAGTTCGCAGGACTGGAGGGACGTGCCTTGTTCGAAACTGTGCTGTGGCTGTTTGCTTCGGCTTCCTTCAGCAACGGACGGAGAGAGTCTACTGGGACCCCCAGGGTGCTGCCGGAAAAGGCATCCATGTAGGCAAAGTTGACGCCGATGACTTCACCTTTCAAGTTGAAGACCGGGCTGCCGCTCCCGCCGTGTGCACTGGGCGCGTCGTAGACGATCCTGTCGCCCACTGCATCGCTGAGATGTCCGTACGTCGTGGACGGACGAATCAACGACAACGAAGCCAGCTTGTTTACGGTATCGATGTCATTTTGCCTGTAGGCCAGCCGTTCATAAACCTCGGATGGCGACTTTGCGACCAGCCCCGCTGTCCCCAGCGGGTAACCAATCACCATGACGGACTGCCCAGCGGGACCGGGTGATTTCGCCAGGGGTATCACCGCGAGACGGCGAGTGAGATCCGGCTGCGCGGCTCGAAGCACTGCGACATCGGAAGTCTTGGAAACGGAGCCGGGCAACAATCGGACCGGTTTCGCTGAGCCGGGAAAAAAGACCATTAGATCTTCGAGTGTGGCAGTCGCACCGCGATCGATCAGCTTTTTGGCGTCATCGTCTCCATACCAGGGTTCGGCGATATGACGATTGGTTGCGATCATACCGTCGCCAACCAAAAAGCCGGTGCCTGAAACGCGCGTCCTGATCTGTGGCCGCTGATTGCCGAACGCCACGCGATAAACGCCATAAATGTAGCCGATCGAATTGCGATAACGATTCAGAACGATTGCGGGAGCGGCATTCTCCTGCTTCAACTGTTCGACTTGCTCGCTGAGTTGGCGGACCTGTGCCTTCAAGTCATCAACAGGAGTGTTTTCGGAACTTCTCGCGGATTGACAACCGACCATTCCACCGAAAGACAGTACAACTGCCATCGACACGAGCGCCAGAATCTGCTGGTACCTGTCACAACTGACAGTCTTGGGCTCTGTGTCTTTCAAGTTCAAGCGGTAGATTAGTTGCTGAATGCGTTCAGCGTCGTTGCCCCGCGGCAATTCTATCCTATGCAGATCAGCCTTGATATAAGTTTGCGATCCCTCAGAACGTCCTGCTGCGCAAAGATTTAGGCGCTCTTTGAAAGTAGCACTCAACGGGGCGCGAGCCCACAAACCAGCGATCCGGTCTGGCAATGCATTGTTATTGTTTTAACTATATGCCTATATTTTATATTGCTTTGTTAATTAGCAATATATATCTATTGACATCACAAACCGTTCCCGATAGACTGGCTGCACCATGAGCCCGCCAGATACAGTCCGGGATGCGCCCTGTATCGCGCTGATTGCCGATATGGTGAAATCGCGCGAAGTATCGCGGGCCGAGCGCCCAGAAGTGCAACTGAGTTTTTCGGGTTTCATCGCCGATCTCAATCGGAAGTATAGGCACGCCATTCTTGCTCGTTTCGTTGTCACCCTCGGCGATGAGTTCCAGGGATTGGTCACCGATCCTCTTATAATTCCCGACCTCCTGTGGGACATGCATTACAAGTTCCAGATGCGCCAGCTTCGCGTTGGAGTGGGGCTGGGGCTCATTGATACCCCGATTGGTCGGAATGCGATTAACATCGACGGACCAGCCCTGCACCATGCCCGTAATGCCATTGACCTGGCGAAGAAAAACAAACTGCTCGGGGGTGTCTTTGCGGGATTTGGCGGAAGCTACGATTTGGCTTTTAATGGATTCGCGCGGCTGCTGCAACACCATCGATCACGATTGAAACGGCAACAGCGAAGAGTCATCGAACTTTTGCGACAATCACTCACACAAACTGCGATCGCGGGCGAACTGGGTGTCTCGAGGCAAGCCGTGTCCCTTTATGCTCGTGCCGCGGGTTGGGAAGCGTATCAAGAAGGCGAGAATGGATGGCGCGCGTTGCTGGCTGAAATCTCGACTGACATGGCTCCTTCAAAATGAAACTCGTTGAGCTATCCGCGAAAACGCCCGGCTCGTTATTGCTCATTTCCGAGCTGATCTTTCTCTGGTCGGTTGCAAACTATGCGGTTGTGCCCGATCCGGTCCAGGAATCGAACCGGTCCTCCGCGGAGAGGCCTCCTGTAGCAAAACTGTGGACCGTCTTACTCGTACTCAGAAGCGTGATGGCAGGGCTGGTCACGGTTGCAATCGCAGGAGTGCGGCCTGGAAGCGTGTTACTCGGATTGTTTCTTGCCATTGGTTCACTGCTCCTTCCGCTCGCGCGGCGATGGTGGGTATCGCCAGTCTATGGAGCCGAACTCGAGATTAGTGCAACGGTCGTACAGCTGATAGTCATCGTTGCCTGCGTAGTGGTTGGACGGCTGACAGCTCTTCGTCATTGGATCGCCGTTCCCTTCTCCGAATCGAGGACCTCCGCTCTTTATCTCATCGCGGGGATCGTCATTTTCAACCTGCGCGGAGGCACCTACATCGTTCGGGGCATTCTCAACAAGTGTGGCGCGCTTCCGGAACTGGATGTTCCCAAAGGCACCACGGTGACCACTCGCCCGCCCCGGGTGGTGACGGAGAAAATTGTCGACACCGTGGAAATCAATCGTGGGCGCTGGATCGGGAATCTGGAGCGCATTCTCACGCTTGCGATGGTTGCGGAACACAGTTATGCGGCCATCGCATTTCTGATGGCAGCAAAGGGATTCATCCGTTCCAAGGATCTGGAAAACCGCGAATGGGCGGAGTATTTCCTACTTGGGACGCTGGCCAGCATCGCGATTTCCCTGGTCGGCGGAATCCTGGTCTGGCAAATCATCCAGGCATTTTGGTAGCTAGAACTGCGGGCGTGATCCGATGCGCTCGTGTGGAGAACCGACGGCGGCTGCCCACGCACGATCGGGTGCGTGACTTTTGGCGCTGAGCGCGATAAGGTTTTGGTTTCCTGGACTGTCCCAGTGCCTGAGATCAACGCGCCAAATCCTCTTTTGAAGCCGCGCTATCCCAATCTGTGGCGAATGCTGCAAGTCGAAGGCTTCCTCGTCTTTATCATCACACTGGTGTGGACGATGCTGGCGGCACTCAGCCTGAGTCCGCCATTCCTGCCGATGTTCTTGTGCGGCGTGGTGGTCGGGAATGTGTTGATCCCGCTGGCTTGGGTGAGTTGGAGAAAGATCGGGGAATTGTCACCGCCGTGGAATTGGGCTCTGTTTTTCCCAGCTCAAGGGCTACTTAGTGCGATTTGCGCATTCGGGACGGTTTCATTCCTGAGGTTTGCCGGGATCGATAAGGTGCATTCTTTCTGGCAGATTTTTCACGCGACCGGCCCACTGACGATCGTGGTCTGCATGGCGACAGGGCTGATCCTGCTGGTAGTCGGGGAAGTTCAACGCAAGCTCAAAGAAAGAAACCAGCAGCTCGAGCAGACGGTGGAGAAAGGAACGATCGCGCTGCAGGAGCAGGAACAGGAGCTGAAACGGGCGCGTGAAATTCAGCAGATGCTCTTGCCCAATACTCTCCCGCAAATTCCGGGAGCGCAGATTTCCGGAGCGTGGCAGCCGGCGCGGGAAGTAGGTGGAGACTATTTCGATGTCATCCAACTGGATGATAAACGCGTAGGAATCTGTGTGGGTGATGTGGCGGGAAAGGGCATCACGGCGGCGTTGCTGATGGCGAATCTGCAGGCATCGTTCCGGGCGTTTGCTAGCCCTGACTCGAGTCCGAAAGTGGTGTGCAGCAAGCTGAACAAATTCTTATGCGCCAATACGGCATCGGGGAAATTTGTGACTTTCTTCTATGCGGTGCTGGACGCAGAGAATCGAACGTTAACATACGAGAACGCGGGGCATTCACCGGGAATGCTGCTACGAGCCGGGGGCGCAACCGAGTCCTTGCGCGGCGGAGGTTCGGTGCTGGGCGTCTTGCCGGACTGGCAGTATCAGGATTATGAAGTGCAACTGGGCGCGGGAGACAAGTTGGTGTTAACGACGGACGGGATCACCGAAGCTGAGAATGCCCGATTCGAAGAGTTTGGCGAAGATCGGTTGCTTGAGGCTACTCGCGCCCAGGATGGTAGCGCACTCGAGACACAGCGGGCGATCATGCAACAGGTCACGGCTTTTTGTAGCGGGAATTTCCGCGATGACGCAACACTGCTGGTGCTGAGACTGACGACCTAAGAGCGGGGGCTGGTAGCCCCCGCGACAGCCGGCCGGGAGGCGGCGCTATCTTCCGCGAGATACGTTTGTCTTACATGATCTTTGGTTCACCTTGATTTTGGGAGTGGATGAGTTGTGTTCTGAGTTGTCGGTCGAGCGTTTGAATCAGTTGTTCTGCCTCGGCGGTCGTCTTAAGTACGATCGAAATGATCTCCTCGCTGATTTGTATGTGTTGACGGATAAGTGCCTGCAATCGTTGTTCGTCGTCGGATTGAGACAGTAGACAATTTTGTGCAATGTTTTTGTTAATCATTATGGGATTTCTAGTGCTTCAGGATTGGTTGTGCATTGCATCGCCAAATCCAAGTGCTTGATTTCTGTCTAGCGGTCGCCCGAAGCGTGGGTGAATTCTCACAGAATCTGCCGCGCAGGCGTGCGTAAACGCCCTAGCGAAGGCTGACGAAAATACAAAACAAAGCTCTCTGCTGACCACAACGTGGCATAGTTTCTGCCGAGTTATGGTGTACTGGCGCGATTTAAGACCCGTCACTTCATGGCTACTCCGTGAGGGCGTGCAGGCCCGGTAGAAAACGCTGTGTTGAAATCGAGATTGAATCGGGTGTCGAGTTCCAGATGATTCCGATAGACCTTGATCACACGCACCTTGTGATCGCCCTCGAAGTGGATCTTGCCGAAGTCATCTTCATTGAGGAAGTAGTCGGTCACGACCAGACGTTTGTCGTCGTCGGTGAGAGCGATCGCGTGGGGTCCGGCATCAAGGCCCAGATTCACGATTCCGTTTTGAAAAGGCGCTTCGGGGTCACTGACGTTGAGCATGCCGACTTGGCCTGCCTGGAAGGATGCAAACAGCAGCCGGTCTCCGCTCCGGGGCATAGCGAGAAGTTGTGTCATACCTCCGCGAACCGGCACTTCGACATGGGGGACAATGTCTTCGCAATCGAACACGGCGGAGTATGAGCCATCCATGGTGTTCACCAAGTAGACAAATCCGTCGAACATACCAGTTGTGAAGGCACGACGCCCCGGGTCACCAGGGATCAATTTGACGTCCATAGTGCCGATAGCGTCGGGGAGTTGTATGGTGCGGACGATTCGGCGCTCCTCAAGGTCCCACACGCGAATGGCACCGCGAAGTAACGGGTCGCCGGGGACGATGTTCAACGAACTTGCGGGCATCATGAAGTCGGAGGTGACCATAAGGTTCAGTTCCGGACGCGCGGAGATTCCGTGGGGATTGAAACCTTGAGTCGGTGGATGCAGCGGCCACTCGTTCACCAGGCGAAGATTCTTGTCGAATTCGGCGACGCGGCCGGGTTCACCACCGGCCTCGGACCCCATTTGGGTGATTAGAAATCCACCGTTTTTTAGCGGCAGAAAATCATCCGTGATGCTGGAGTGCGATGTGGTTGCGGAGAACAGAAACCTGGGGTGCCGCGCGTTGGAGACATCGAAAAAGAAGATGCCGTTTTGTCCCCGCAGCAGGCTGAGCAAGCCCCCGCATCCGAGAATCTTCTTATCCGCTGAGAGATGGCAGTGGTGCGCTTCGTTGCTTACGTTTCCAGGTGGAGGGATAGGCACGGTTCCAACGACTTTGCCGTAGTCCTTGGAGTCTTCATCGAAGTCAATGACGGCGAGGAAGTCGGGAGCTGCGCGGGCCTGGTCACCGGCCCAGACATAGAGAGTCTTAGCTTCCTTACTCCCGCTGTCGTCTCTACGATCGTCGGCGAGCGCTTTTCCTGCCAGAACAAAGACCAATATCGCAATTGTGCAGAGTGTAGATAAGACGAGAAACCTGTCGTTGTTTTTCATAATCGCTCCTTGCGGGACCATAAGTTCGCAGACATTCAGGTGCACGCCTACTCGCAGACGCCGGGTAAACTCGACCACGGGGGCTGAAGCCCCTCTTGATTGCGTCCTTTCCGCGGCGCTGAAGCGCCGCTCTTCCACAACCCCGCCGAATTCATTAGTTTTTCCGTCAGGGTTTATGCACCGGGAGCTGGGGAGCCTCCTGCACTTATGCCAACTGCGCAGGGATCCCCAACCACATTGGGCAACACTTTTGCGCAAGCCTGTCATTGGATCAATCCCGGCGTGATTCCCTGATGATGGAATGTAGGTTCCCGCCTGGTTCCGGCACGATGTAACACTCGAAGAGAAAGTGTCACTATTCCCCCAGAACAAGCGGCCGATGCGATGAAAAGCGAGCAATTTTAATAAGTTAAGCAGTTAGACATGGCAGTGTTCCGGCTGGAAGGTTAGTGGTAGACTTTTCAACCATCCTGGGGCGTGATGTATGGGAAGTTCCTCTTCCGTAAAAACCTCCTACCGTTTTGGGGCGTTCGAATTGAATGCGCATACGGGAGAACTTTCGAACGACGGCGAAAAGCTGTTGCTCCGGGATCAACCTCTCAAGTTGCTGGTGGCGCTGCTGGATCAACCGGGAGAACTCGTGCCTCGGGAGGCACTCGTCCGACGGTTATGGCCTGAGGGAACGTTCGTGGATTTTGACCGCGGATTGAACAAAGCGGTCCTGCACTTGCGGGAGGCGCTCGGGGACTCGGCGGAAGAACCGCAATTTATCCAAACCTTGCCGCGCAAGGGCTACCGGTTTATCGGGAAAGTTGAGTTGCCAGTGGCAACCGAGGAAAAACCTGACACGGCCCTTCCGGATTCCGAGCAGCCTCGAACTGCAGGAAAGTATTTCAAGGTTGCCGCTGCCGTGCTTTGTGTCGCGGCAATTATTCTTGGCGCAAATGTGGGCGGTTTGCGCGATGCCCTTGCCGGACGTTTCAGGCCTACACCTCTGCAGATTACATCTCTGGCGGTGCTGCCCTTGGAGGATCTGTCCGGCGATCCGGGACAGGCCTATTTTGCCGACGGCATGACTGATGCGCTGATCACCGAAGTAGCACGGGCAGGCACCATTCATGTCATTTCAAGAACAACCGTGCTTCGCTACAAGGGCTCTCGCATGACGACCGCGCAAATCGGACGCGATTTGAATGTGGGTGCTCTGGTGGAAGGTACGGTGCTCCATTCCGGAAACAAAGTGAGGATAACGGCACAGTTAATCCAGGTTTCTACGGACGATCATCTGTGGGCTCGCAGCTACGAGCGCGATGCTACGGAAGTCTTGCAATTGCAGCAGGAGGTCGCGACCGATATTGCACGCCGGATCGGAAGCGTGGTCACAGCAGTGGAACCGCTGCGCACCGTCAATCCAGAAGCCTACGGCGAATATCTCAAAGGGCGGTTTTACTTTTTTCAGTACACGGCGGACGGATGGCGCGAGGCGATTGAACACTACGATCGCGCGACGCAGGCCGACCCAAGCTTCGCCCCGGCATACTCGGGACTGGCGCTGTCGTATCTGGTGGCGTGGGGTTGGAATTCCCTGCCCTTCGATGGTGGCCTGGAAAAGGGCAAAGCGATCGCGGAGAAGGCGCTGCAGATGGACCCGGGCTCGGCAAGCGCGCATCTTGCCGTTGGTGCGGCGTACGCTCAGGAAATGGACCGTGAGCACGCGGAGAAAGAATTGCGTCGTTCCCTGGAACTAAACCCGAGCGATCCACTGGCCTGGCAGGTGTACGGTATCCTTCAGCTGTGGCAGGGACAGCTGGACGAAGGAATCGCAGACCAGGAACGCGCCCTTAGCCTGGACCCGTTTTCACCGATTATTAACGCGAACTTGGCACGGGCATTCGGTTTTGCACGACAGTACGATAAAGCAATTGCCCAAGCTCAGAAGACCCTGAGCTTGCAACCAGACTACGGACCCGCCCTGACTTGGCTGGAGTTCGGTTATCGTCATAAGAACATGCTCAAGGAGGCCTACACCACCCACTTAGCGGCGACAAAACCGGAAGAACGGCGCGCTGTAGAGGAGGCGTACCGATCTTCAGGCTATCGCGGTGTCCTCCATGTGCAGGCAGAAGTGGTCATGAAGAATGGCAATCTCGGCGCTGCCGCTCGGGCGTATGCGCAGGCAGGAGAAAAAGAACAAGCATTGGCCTTGTTGGAAGAATGTCAGCGCCGTCATCTTCCGGGGCTGGGGCGGTTAAAAGTGGATGCCGACTTCGATCCAATCCGGAGTGACCCGCGGTACAAAAGCTTGCTGAAGCGGGTGGGCTACGCGGAATAACGACACTGAGCAACACGGGGCAGTGATTTCTTGACCTACACACTCGAAAATCCCCACTTCTGGCAAAAACGGCCAGAAGTGCGGCACCCAGTTTGTTCTCCTTCCGCCTTTTTTCTGTTCTGTTCCCTTTCGGAACTTCGCTTTCCTCTGCATTGCTCCGTTCGTTCAAGCTGATGGGTTCTTCGCCGATGGGTGTGCCAGGAGCATTTTTATGTCGCGACTGGCGGCCATTGGTCTGGCGATGTGTCTGTGCAGTAGTGGAGCATTTGGGCAGGATCTGGAGAGCTTGCAGATCCACGGCTTTGTGACGCAAGGATTTCTGTTCAGCACTCATAACAATTACCTCACGATGAAGTCGAGCTCTGGAAGTCCGCAATGGACCGAAGGAGGAGTGAGTCTGACTGACTCGATTTCGGAAAAGCTGCGCGTGGGAATTCAGCTGCACATGTATCAGATGGGGGAATTCGGCGGTCCAAATATTTTGGTGGACTGGGTCTCAGGAGACTACAAGTTCAACGATAGGTTTGGAGTACGGGCGGGAAAGATCAAGATTCCGCTGGGACTGTTCAACGAATCGCAGGACATTGATTCATTGTTCCTGTGGACGCTCCTGCCGCAAGCGAACTATCCGGACGACAATCGGGATTTTGATCTCGTGGTGCTTGGCGGGGAGGTTTACGGCTGGCTCGGTGTGGGAAATATGGGAAGCGTGCAATATCGGGGATATGCAGGAGAAGCGAGGCTTGATGCAAATGGCGGTTACATGCGGACCCTGAGGAGCTTCGGGCTCACGTTTCCGGATCCTCCAAGCGGAAAGCATTCGGCGGAGATCTCCGTTGGGCTGCGCCCTGGCGTGGAGTGACTTTCGGCGCTAGTGTCGAAACGCAAGGACTAGACGGCGTGGGTCCGGAAGGGTCACTGCACGCTGCTCGCGGATTTCTGCACGCATATTACGCAGAATGGACCAAAGGCAAGTGGTACTTCGCGGGGGAATACTGGCGAGTTCCGATCACCTTGAATTTACAGGCAGGAGCGGATTCGGGGGTGGTGTCGATTGACCAGAGATCGTGGGATTCGATGGTGAGCTATCAGCTGAGCAAGAAATTACAGGTCGGTACGTATTACAGCCACTACATCAACAAAGCAGCAGATTACTCGCAGCCGGAGAACTATTCGAAAGACTGGACCGTGGCAGGGCGGTATAACTTCAGCTCGACTTTTTACGGAAAGCTGGAGATACATTTCCTGCACGGCATGGGAATCGGGTACTACATAGACACGAATCCGGATGGATTGAAGCCAAATAGTGTGTCGCTGGCGTCACGCGTGGGATTCACGTTCTAGGAGGAGCAATGAGAGTACGAATCCAGAGCGGTGCCTTCTCAATCGGAAGCGCGGTATTGCTCCTCGCAAGTCTCGCGTGTGCCCAGGATGTGATGATTGTAGTGAACAGCAGCGTGCCAGTATCGCAGATCACGGAAACACAGCTACGCGACATTTTTACGGGAGTACGGACGCGATTCGATAACGGGACCCGTGCGGTCCCGGTGATGCTGAAAGGCGGTCCGGTTCATGAAGTGTTTCTACATCGGCATGTGGGAGATACCCCGGATGAATTTAGGGTTCGCTGGCGCAAGGCGGTTTTTACCGGGCAGGGCTCAATGCCGAAGGAGTGCAGGAGCGAAGCTGAACTGCTGAACTATGTGGAGGCCACGCCAGGAGCGATTGGATATGTCAGCCGCTTGTCCGGCAGTTCTACGGTCAAGTTGATGACAGTCACGGCGCGGTAACTCCGCGGGGTAGCCCCGCACGGCGCTCCGTTGGGGCGCTCGCTTTGCTTCCCTGGGACAGCAAAAGGCGGCCTGTTCGCACACAAACGTTCACCGTCTCTTGCGAACCACGCCGAATTACCGCGACGTCCTCTGTCTCCTACTTCGCTGTATTTGGCGCTTGTACTCCCTGAACGACCACGTTGGAAGTGCACGGCAGGTAATAAGTCGCCCCCTTATAGATGGCCGTGATTGAGTGTGAGCCGAGTGCAAGTTTGGCAGTGCTGAGCGACGCTGTTCCGGAAGTCAGTGTGGCAGAGCCGAGTAATGTTGTCCCGTCCTGGAATACCACAGTTCCTCCCGGCAGCGCACCGTAACGCACCGCCAACCTGGCGCTAAATGTCACACTCTGGCCGACTGTAGAAGGATTTGCAGACGACTTGAGTGTGAGAGTGGTTGGAGCTTTGTTCACAACCTGACTGATCACTGCTGACGTGCTGGGAGGAAGGTGCGCATCGCCGTGATAAACCGCTTTGATGAACTTGGTGCCGGGCGTCAGAGTTGACGTCGTAAAATGCGCCGCCCCACTCCAGAGCTTACCCGTACCCAATACTGAATCTCCTTGGTTGAAGCTGATTATTGTTCCTCCGGTGGGAGCACCGCTGACCGATTTCACCTGTGCTGTGAACGCAACTGGCTGTCCGTACACCGATGGATTCGCCGACGTCGAGATTGTCGTAGTGGTTGCCAGGGCATACTGCGCCACCGGGGTCGCATAAATGATGTCCATGGCTTGTGGCAAATTAGGACCAACGAAAGGTGAACCTTTCACGGGAGTCAAGATCGTCTGCCCTATTTTGAATGCCCAGATGCCATCGGCGCCGGCGACGTACAAATAGCAATCCCACTGGTCCGCACTCAGAACGGATGGATTCTTACCCGCGGTGTAGGGCGAATCCGTCAGGGGCGAGATTGTGCCGCTGTTGGTGACGCTGAAGGCGGCGAGATTGTGCGACGCCCGATTAATGGCGAAGACTTCGCCATTGCCGAAGGCAGAACGGGCGGAGTTGAAGAACGTCATCGCGCCTGGGGATTGTCCAGTCGAAACTGCAGCGCGGCTTGGTGCGCCAGCACTTCCGGGCGCGTACTGGATCGAAAACTGGCTGATTGTGTTGGCAGTATCGTCGGAGGAGAACAACCATCTGCCTTCACGATCTGTGGCGAGTGCGATCGGGCCTGCGGATGCACCGGTTGAAAATGGTGATCCGGCCATCGGAGCCAGGTTGCCGTTTGAGTTATTGAAAATGAAGCCGACAATCTGCTGGCTTGCGGAGCTGGCGACGTATAGAAAGCGTCCTGAATTGTCCATCACAAGGTGAGATGGAGAAGTAGTCGAAGCCAATGACGTTACGGCCCGCTTCGTCAGCACACCGGATGTTGGACGAATGACATAGGTCCAAAGATCGCAACTTTGTGAGTTGAGACTGAAGAGGTAACCACCGGTCGCATCTACTGACAAAGCAATTGGATGGCCGCCTGCGGAGAAAGGAGAGCCAGGAACGGAAGTCAGGGCTCCGGTGGATTGGTTTATAGCGAAGGCCGATATCGTGTTGGAGTCGCTGTTCGCGACAAAAAGAAAGCGTGATTGTGGGTCGTGCGCGATTGATGCCGGGTTCAGACCTCCTGCGGCGAATGGCGACCCTGATACCGATGAGAGCCCTCCGCTGTTCCAATCAATGGCGAATGCCGAAATGGTGTTGGAGGCGCCGTCGGCTAGGTAGGCGAATGCTGGATAGTGGAAATACTGGTACAGAAGCATCGGAGGACGGGGACTCTGCGTGAAATCGAAATCATTTGTCAGGTCTCCGAGAATCGCGGCATTCTCACGAACATTTGGTCTCGAATCCGGTCTTTCGTCGGAGGCGGGATCGATCCTCTGACCGTTGAGAAAAACGTCCTCGATGAATTTCAAATAAGCGTCATGGCTCAAGATCTGATGATCGATAAATCCGTGTTTTGCGTACGGGCTGATCACGAGACCTGGGACGCGAATCCCATATCCATTCATGTCCAAGATAGGTGGGTTGGCGTGGTCGTAAAAACCGCCCCAGTCGTCCCACGATAGAAAAATGGCAGTAGTCGGCCAGTTTGGACTCGTCATGATGGCATTGATCAGTCCAGTGACATAGGTTTGCCCGTCGAGAATTGAGTTGGGCGGGTGCTCACTATTGCCGTTGTTCGGAATGATCCACGAAACCTGGGGCAGCGTTCCATGTGCGGCGTCGGCGAAGAATTCATTAAACGGAACGATGTTGCCAAGCTCGTTGTTTTCCTGCACTGTGGCAAAGAGCGGAAGAGGATTCCAATAGCCGGGCTTGGTAGAACCCTGAATCCCCGGAGCGCATTCCATCTCCCCGTCTTCGCAGTCCGGTTCGGCGCCCGCCTCGATGTAGTATTTCCACGAGATTCGATTCTTGTGCAGCAGGTAGGTGATATCGGTCCAGCCATATTGCCCCGCAGGATCGGTAGACGGGCCGGTAAGATTACTCGTACAACTCATGGGATTGCCGGCGGTTTTGCACCACGCCGACCATCCAGACACCATAAACAAATGAGCGGGCAAGCTGTAGGAACCGACCGGTTCATAAAGATTGTCCTGCAGCACAAAACTGTCAGCGTAAGCCCAGTAATTCGGTAGTTCGCGACGTGTGTGATAACCCATCACGTCGAGAGCCGTGCCCATGCACTGGGGATCAATCGAGTTCACGCAATTCTTCTTCCCGGTTTCAGCCCGGGCTATAAAACCATCCATCTTGCCGTTATTGATATCTGAGACGGAATCCACGCTCCCGTGTGGTCCGCCATAGTTCACGGGACTGGCAGAGTGGTATGGTCGCATGCAAACGCCTGTGAGGGGGTCGGGAACGCAGACTGTGGGGACTCCACTGGAGTCGACAGGAATCCCTTTTGCGCCCGGATATGTTCCGAAATAGTGATCGTATGTTCGATTCTCCTGCATGATGATGACGATGTGTTGAATAAGCCCATTGGGTATGGAAGTGGCGGAAATGGTTGATGAGGAGATTGTGGCATTGTCTGCCAAGAGGCTTCGAGGTGTGGCGAATAAAACTGCAACGAAAACAACTGCCGCCACAAGAGAATGGAATTTCAGTAAGAGGGAAAAACAGCGATACAACATGGATGCCTCCACGCTAACAGGATGGACGGGCGGGACTCCGGCGCGAAACGGAGGGCGTCTCGTCGGCGATCGAGGCTTGCTAGAAAAACGACCAGAGCGATCGTAAGCAGATGCAAGGGCCTCGCGCAGTGATTTGACTCACACGAGGCGAACGCTACCCGATGTCCTCTTCCAGAACAGCGGATCCATCCCTGCACAACCATCGATGAGTGCTGTACACTTCCTGCCGATTTCATCTTCATGCCAGGAGCCCTTGCCATGCGCCGCGTCGCGTTTTGGAGCGTTGTTGCGTCTGTGATCGTTAGTTTGGCCGCTACATCGATTGGTCAGGAGAAAAAGGAAGATAAGTCGCAGGTGAAGTCAGACCGATTGACAGCGGGCGATGTGTTCAATATTCAGTCGGCGGTCGATCCGCAGATTTCGCCTGACGGAAGGCGCGTGGTTTATGTGAGGCAGTTTGCCGACATCATGAACGACAAGCGCGAGTCGAACCTATGGGTGATTAACGTAGACGGGACTGAAGACCGCGCGTTGACTTCGGGGAATTACAGCGATACTTCTCCGAGATGGTCGCCGGACGGAACACGAATCGCGTACATTTCCGATCGCGAAGGTAAGCCGCAGATCTATGTGCGCTGGATGGACAACGGGCAGACGGCGGAGCTGACGAATCTGGAAACAGCACCGACAGAGATCGTATGGTCGCCGGATGGGAAGCTGATCTCGTTCAGCGCCATGGTTCCGTCAGAACCACCCAAGATTTCGAGTTTGCCCAAGGCGCCGGAGGGAGCGAAGTGGGCGGATCCGCCGAAGGTATATGACCGGCTCATCTACCGCTTCAATGGACGGGGCTATCTGAAGTACGGATTCATCCAGCGGTTTGTGGTGTCGACGGCAGGCGGGGCTCCGCGGCAATTGACGAGCGGCAATCTTCCTTATGGAGGCTTTGAAGGGGCATTCGGAGGGGGGCGAGCGGTGTGGACGCCGGATGGAAAGTACTTAATCTTTTCGGCGAACCTGCATCCTGACTACGAATATGACCCTCTGAATTCCGAGATCTATGAAATGTCACTCGCCGACGGCCAGGTGAAGCCACTTACTAATCGTAAGGGGCCAGATCAGGCTCCTGCGATTTCTCCGGATGGAAAGACGGTCGCCTACGTCGGATTCGATGATCGTTATCAAGGACATCAGACGACGCATCTTTATCTGATGAACCGGGATGGCACCAATCCGCGGGTGGCAACGCCACAGCTCGATCGGGATGTGGAGAGTCCGGAGTGGGCGGCTGATGGCAGTGGGTTGTATTTCCTTTATGACGACCAGGGGGACACCAAGTTCGCGTTTTACTCGCTGGATGGCAAGGTGAAAGTTTTGACCGAGCACGTGGGAAGCGGTCAGTCGAGTTACGGCGGCGGGTCGTCGTTCACGGTGGCAAAGAACGGAACGTTTGCGGTTCCCTACGACACACCGAGTGACGCGGGCGATATCGCGGTGGCGACGCGTTCGGACGCGAAAGCACGAGTGCTGACTTCCCTGAACCAGCAACTGTTTATGCAGAAGAAACTGGGCGAGGTGGAGGAATTCTGGTTCGAATCCTCAACCGACAAGAGGAAAGTGCAAGGATGGATCGTGAAGCCGCCGGACTTTGATCCGGCGAAGAAGTACCCCCTGATCATCGAGATCCACGGCGGACCCTTCGCAAATTATGGGGACCGCTTCGACACGATCAAGCAGGTCTGGGCTGCGAAGGGATACGTAGTGCTGTATGTGAATCCGCGTGGCAGCACCAGTTATGGCGAGGAGTTCGCGAACCTCATACATCATGCGTATCCGGGAGATGACTTCTTCGACTTGAATTCCGGCGTGGACGCGGTGATTGCCAAGGGCTACGTGGACCCCGACAACCTGTTTGTCACTGGAGGTTCCGGAGGAGGCGTGCTCACATGCTGGATGATTGATCGCACAACTCGCTTCCGCGCGGCGGCGAGTTTGTATCCGGTGATCAATTGGTATAGCTGGGCGCTGACTTCGGACCTGCCGTCGTTTGGAACTTTGTATTGGTTTTCAGGGCCGCCGTGGGAAAAGTCGGAGGAGTATGTGAAGAGGTCCGTGTTGTCCTATGTCGATAAGGTCACGACGCCGACCTTGCTTGCGACGGGAGAAGACGACTTTCGCACGCCGATTTCGGAGGCTGAGCAGTACTACGCCGCGTTGAAATTGCGGAAGGTGGAATCCGTTTTAGTGCGGTTTCCGGGAGAGGCGCATGGAATGAGTGGGCGTCCGAGCCACCAGGCGGCGAAGATCCTTTACGTCGTGGATTGGTTTGAGCAGCATCGGAAGAAATGACCAAGAGTTGTGATTCAACGCGGGGCCTGGGCCGTCTCAACTAGGGCGTAACACCGCGCTGAAGCGCGCACTTCCACGTCAGGTCGGCCGCACACGGGTCGCTCGCTTTCGCTTCGCGAGACAGCCCTTCGACTACGCTTAGGGCAGGCTACGGCGGCTGTCCCGACATGACTTATTCACGGGACTAACTCTTCTCTTTGCAACCGGGGCTTTCGGTGTAGTAGGCGTTGCCTTTGTAGTCGAGATCTTCCAGGCCCTGGGCTGAGGTGTAGTAGCCGCGGATGGCCTCGTTGCGCGTGAGGTCGAAGAACTTGCGGACGCCGGTTCCGGGTTCCAGCTTGCCCGTAACTTTCAACAAGTCGACTTGGTCGGCCTCGCTCAATTGCAGGAAATCACGGCCGTGGAGCTTTCTGGCGAGATCTTGCAAAGCACGAAGACCGACGCGGGCGATGTCGTCGGGATGCGAGTTCTCAAGTTCGCGGACGGAATTCTCTCCGTAGTAAGCAACTGCCAGGATGCGGTGCAAGGGATCGAGATGAAGCGCTGCGTTGCGCACACCAACTGTTGAGTGTAGCCAGCAATCGAGCCATTGTGCGGCGTCTGAAATCGCTGCCGCATCCACTTTTCCAAGAAAGATTTCGATCATGCGAGTGACGACCTTGAATTCTTCTGGGGAGAGGAACCGGGGTGCGTATGGAGTTGCAGCGGGCACGGCGTATTCGGTTTCGCTGCCGGGCGGAGGTGACCAATGCTTGCCGCCGCTGCTAAGTGCGTGGACGAGATGGTCCTGAGAGGCTTCGTAGAGACCGGGAGGCAACACGGCGACATGGCGACCCTGGTCTTGCCCGAAGGCTGCGGCAAACTCTGGCAGAGCGCCGCTCACTCCGGCGAGCGCGACGAGTTCTCCCAATCGCAGGATCCACTGGCGACGAGTGAGATCGTCTATTTTAGGGAACTGTTCTTTGTTGTCCATTTTCGCTCGTGCTTTTTGAAGGCTAAATCCCCACTCTAAAATCGCAAACTACGCGATTTTAGAATGGGGCACCCTTTCGTTTTCACAGTTCACCTTTCCTGAATGCTTTGGCAATGTGCTCTCCGGCTCGTGCGGAGATCGCCATGATCGTCAGCGTCGGCTCGTAACAGCCCTGGGTGGTGAACACGGCCCCGTCGGTCACGAAGACGTTGGGCGTATCGTGTACTTTGCAGTTGGCGTCCACCACGCTATTCTTCGGATCCGTTCCCATGCGCGCTGTGCCGCACTCGTGAATGTTCTTGCCGAAGATGCTGATCTCGGGTTTTGGCGGGGTGATGCCGGATAGACTCATCGCATCGAGAATGGAGTTGAGATCGTCGCGCATGGCGGCGGCCATGGCGCGCTCGTTCTCTCCATAACTCGCGTTGATATGGAGCGCAGGAATACCCCAGGCATCTTTCTTCTGGGAGTCGAGTTGCACGAAGTTGTCATAGCGGGGCAGGCATTCGCCCTGCGCTTCCATGCCGAAATAGTACGGAATGTCTTCGCGGACTTTCTTGCGCCAGGCATCCCCGAATTCAGGCAGCAGGAAAGCGTGGCCGTAAAGCTCCTGACTGCCGTCGCCGTCGAAGCGATATCCGCGGATGAATTTTGAATTGCGGTCTTTGGTTGCACTGGTCGCTGTGTTGATGTACTTGGGAATAAGGAAACCGCAGGGGCGTCCTACAAGTTCACGGCTGGAAGAACGCAGACTGGGCATTTCTCCTCCGGCGCCTTCGATTGTGAAGTGATCCATCAAGTAATGCCCTACGACACCGTTGGAGTTACCCACACCTTGCGGGTGAGATGCAGATTTTGAGTTCAGCAGGATCCGGGCCGACTCGAGTGCCGCCGCAGCGACCACGATCACCTTAGCATAGGCTTCGCGATGCTCATGGGAGATGCGATCGATGTAGTGAACACCAGTGGCGCGGCCGCCGGAGCTAGTCACGATATCGCGGACGATGGCATCGCTCACGAGCGTGAACTTTCCGGTGCGGGCAGCGGCCGGTAGCGTGACCGATGGGCTATTGAAGTAAGAGGCCGTAAAGCATCCGCGCTGGCATTGATCACAGTAATGGCAGGCGGGGCGTCCGCGATGATCCACGGTGAGATTCGCCACGCGGTCGGGCATAACGCGCCAGCCGAACTTTTTTTCCACCACTTGCTTGGCCTGGAGCGCGCCGCAAGAGAGATTCATCGGCGGGAGAAATTTGCCGTCGGGCATCTGCGCGAGGCCTTCGCTCGATCCGCTGACGCCGATGTAGCTTTCGACGAGATCGTAGTAGGGCTCGAGATCTTTGTAGCTGATGGGCCAGTTTTCGCCGTAACCGTCACGGCTGGCGGCCTTGAATTCGTTGTCGGTGAAGCGGTAGCTTTCGCGGGCCCAGCAGAAAGTCTTGCCCCCGACCTGCCGGCCGCGAATCCACATGAACGGCTTGTCGGGTGGAAATGTATAGGGATGCTCGATATCGTTGACGAAGAACTGATGGCTGAATTCGTCACAGGCGTAGCAGAGGCGCTGCACGGGCTGCGTTTCGAGAAGGCGCTGCTGATTGCCGAAACCTCGGAATTTCAGTTGATACGGCCAGATGTGCTCGGTGAAGTCGCGCGTGGGGACGCGAGGCGGTCCGGCCTCAAGCATCGCGACCTGAATCCCCCGCTCGGTGAGTTCCTTGGCAACCCAGCCTCCACTGGCGCCGGAGCCGATGATGAGGACTTCGTGAATGGTGCGGGCTGGCACGCGGCAGCCAGTGTAGCAAAATAGGACATTCATTCTGGGATGGTTTTCTGGTCAGCGGTCCGTCAAGCCGCAATCGCTCGCTTCGCATCGCGGGACAGCCGAAGGCGGCTGTCCCCACATTTCTTGGCTTCACTTGTCCCCTCATTTCTTGGCTTCAATTGGTCCCCACGTTTCTTTGGCTTCACTTGTATTGTGCCGTTTGAACCCCTAGATTGTTCCGCTTACAGCAAATCACCCAAAAGTCCGGTCATCGCCTGATAGCAGGTCCCGAGCGGCGAACTTAGCCTGAGATTAACTATTCCCTCAATCTGGAGAGTGCTATGAGACGTTTACTAAGCATGTTGTTCGTAATTGCATTTGGGGCGGCAATGACGCTAACTGCCGCGGCGCAAGAAGAAACAACCGGGTCAACAGCGGCGAGTTCTGGAAAGCAATCCGCTGGAATGGGAAATACTGACACAGCGTTTGTGGAGAAAGCTGCACGAGGCGGACTCGCCGAAGTGGAACTTGGCCAACTTGCGGTGCAGAAGGCCTCAAGCCAGGAAGTTAAGGAATTCGCGCAGCGGATGGTCGATGATCACACCAAGGCGAACGAACAACTGAAACAGGTAGCAGCCCAGGAACACATTGATCTTCCCCAACAGCCAAACGCAAAAGATAAGGCGACCAAGGCACGATTGGAGAAACTTTCGGGAGAACGGTTCGACAAAGCGTATATGAACGACATGGTGAAGGATCATCAAAAGGATGTTGCCGAGTTTGAACGCGAGAGCAAAACGACCAAGGATCCGGCGGTAAAGAGCTTCGCAGAGCAGACTCTGCCCACGCTACGAGATCACTTGAAGGAGGCGCAGAAGATTGCTCCGAAACCGCAGACAGCGAAGTCGTCAGGGGAGTGAAGCTTAGGCCTTCGCTAACCCGCGAGAGGCAATGACATCGACAATGGCGGCAACCAGGCCAGGGATCGTAAACTCCCTGGCCGCGATGTCTACCGGGAGGCCCAGATCTTTGAGTGTGGCAGAAGTCACAGGACCGATGGATGCCATGCAAATGCCGTCGAGAAGCTTCGGTTTACGCTGGCCAAGTAGCTGTACGAAGTTTTTCACCGTCGACGAACTCGTAAACGTCACAACATTTGGACGCCTGGTTTTCAGAGCAGCCTGCAAACGGCGGCGCGAAGCTTCCGGCACAATCGTTTCGTAGGCTTCAACCACATCGACGTGGGCTCCGGCTCTGCGGAGTTCCTGAGGGATGACGTCGCGGGCTACTTTGGCGCGGACGAGCAGGACACGCTTGCCTTTTACTTTTCCCTTCAGGCTGCGGACAACGGATTCGGCAATATATTCCTTGGGGACGACATCGACTTTCAGATTTCGTTGTTCAATGGCTTTCTTGGTGGCCGGGCCGATGGCTGCGATGCGAAGCGCGGGGGCTAAAGCCCTGCTTCTCTGTGAGCTTGAACGCGGCGCTGAAGCGTCGCTCTTCCACGGAGCTATCCGCGGCAATATCCACGAGATTATCGAGCAATTTTGTAACTTGGTAGTTTTCGGCGATTTTGAAAGCTTCCGCAAACGATTCCACATCGCTTCTACTCCGTTCACGCTGGTCAGGATCAACCAGTCGTAGCTGGCGAGATTCTTCAGCGCTGCGTCGAGCGGACGAAACGATCGCGGCTTGCGGATTTGGATGAATGGAATCTCGAGGACCTCGGCACCCTGGTTGCGCAGTTCCGTCGAAAGAGCTCCGGCCTGATGCCGGGCGCGTCCGACCAGTACGCGGATGCCTCTCAGGGGCGAGGCCGCATTCTTTTTTGGCTTCGAGCTCATCCGTGCCTGACTATCCTTCTTTCTTTTTTACGCCAAGACCATGTTCGCACATCAGGCGAGCGGTGCCGGATACCGCGCTATCGGACGAAGTGGACAGGGACTCGATGATGTTTTGTTGCTCTTGCCTGGTACGGTTCTGGCTCAGCTTGAATTTGGCTTCGAGCCGGGTAACCGCGATTTCGAACCCAACGATGTGGCTGAGCATGCGTTGTCGGTAACTCTCACTCAAGCTTGCCCATTGCTCGCCGTAGGCGGCTTCGAATGTGGGAATGAGATCGTGAAGCATCGACAGCAATTCCGCGGGGGCGGAGTAGGTTCGAACTTCGCCATAAGCGTGGACCGCACCGTAATTCCAGGTCGGGACCGATTCGCGAATTTCGTAGTTGCTGGGGGAGATGTAGGCGTGCGGTCCGTGGAAGATCACCAGGCTATGCGGATCGGCTTGCAGGTATTGCCAGTGCGGGTTGGCTTTGGCGACATGGCCGCGGATAAGCACGCGGTCTCCAGACTCACGGATCACTACTGGGACGTGTGTCGCGAAGGGCCCGGCTTGCGTTTGGGAAACGAGGATCACAAAGGGATTCGCGCGCATGAAGGCGAGAGTTTCGGCGCGGTCTTCGTTGCGGAAATGTTCTGGGATATACATTTTTATAGAAGATCAAATGCCTTCACCACAGGGAACACAGGGTTTCACAGGGGCCTCTGTGCAACCCTGTGATCTCTGCGGTGAGTGGGTTCAGCTCTCATATCTGAACCGCTTTCTTCTTGCGCACGTACAGCAATTTGTCGACTTCGGCAATCACGGCTCCCTGCTCGTCTTTCACCTCGATGTCGAACGTCGGCTCGTATTTCGGAAGTGTGTTCGCCTTCTCACGAATGTCTTCGAGCTGTGCATCGGTCAGGCGGAACTCGACACGCACCATGCCTCGGCCCGGCTTGCGGTAGCGGATGCTCGCGGCTTTGTCCCACACGATGTAGTCGTCGCCGAGATTTGCCATCAGCATGAGCATATAGAAAGCGTCCATGATGGCAAAGAGCGATCCCCCAAAGTGGGTGCCGACGTAGTTGGCGTTCCACCAGCGGAGCTTCATCTCCACGTCGATGGCCTTCATATCCGAAGAGATGCGTTTGACGCGGATGCCGGCGCCCAAGAATGGAGGCCAGAAATTAATGGCTCGCCGCAGGGCATGGGAGCTGTTGTTACCGCCGAGAAGTTTTTGGAGGACGTTGCGCGTCATGCGGGATCGAGAAGGCCAAGAACATTTCAGTGTACGGTTTCACGAACAATATTCTCACCCCCAAGCAATTTCACATTGAGGGATCCGCCGCCAAGCAAGATCTCTTCCAAGGCAGAGTCGAGTTGCTGCGCCTGTAAGTGCCCGCTATTCCCATTTTGAAGATGAAACTGCGCTGCGCGCCGCATGAGCTCTTTGATAAATGCCGCGCTCGCTCCCTTGGTCTTGCTTACAGTCAGTGTGATGACATCTTCTTCGAGCTTGAGACCGCAAGCGTATAGTCGAATCAGCTGACGCCTGCCATTCTCATCGGGTAATGGGAATTCAATCGCTTGATCGACACGGCCGGGGCGAGATGCCAATGCGGCTTCGAGTTGATCCGGGCGATTCGTGGTAAGGACGAACAGGATCTCAGCGTCTTCTCGCAGGCCGTCCATTTCATTCAATAGCTTGTTCAGCAGACTTTCTTCACAAGCGCTGCGCATCTCGTTCCGGGCGCGTGCGATTAGATCGACGTCCTCTACCACGATCATCGCCGGTTGCAGAAAGCGAGCGAGTTGGAAGTAGTGATCAAGAAGTCCGACTTGCTCGGCCGTAATGAGCAGCGTTGTGTGACCGGGAAGCTGACTGGCGAGGTAATGGATCGTGTGTGTCTTTCCAGTCCCCGGAGGGCCGTAAAAGAGAAGGCCCTTCTTGAGGGGCATACCGAGCTTTCGGAGTTGCTCGCGGTGGCGGATAAACTGAGCGACATTGCGGTCCAGCAGCTCCAAGGTTTCTTGAGGAAGGATCACATCTTCGCGGCACACGTTGCGCAGCTTATGCACCCGTAGATCCCCGCTTCCTCCTCCGTACCGTTCAGTAGATTCCAGTGAAATCACCTTGCCACGGTAGGATGCAGTGCCCTTGACGAGTGACTCAATCTGATCCAACAGACGTCGGGACAAGTTGAGGCCATGTTCGCCGGGTGGAACAGCGACTTCGATGTGAGTGCCTTCGCGCTGTCCAAAACGAACTGCCTGGCTCATTAAGACCGCATAGGGCATTTTCCCTTCGCTCGCTAGCCACAATCCATGCCGGAGAACTCGAGCCGGCATGGATTCCCCGATATCAATCTCCTCGTGCTGTAGTGGACCGATAACCACCGGATAATGTTGATTGCCCATTAGGTGCGCGACCGTCATGGTTTCGTGATGAAACTGCGTGTGAACTCCCAAGAGACGATGCTCTCGCTCACTGAAGAGCTTTTCCAGCGCAAGTTGGACGTCGACTCGGGCAGCGATCGGGAAAGTGCGACTGGCAGTGACCAATTCCTGGAGAGACACCTTGCCGAAATGGCGTCTTAGAGACTGCTCGGCGACGGGGAGAGCTGGCGCTTTTGATTTCTTCATTGATGACGTCTTTCTCGAACTTGGTGTAGCCGAGGGAAGGAGAATCGATTCTAGCAGGTAGCTGGTGGGCTAGGGCTGCGGTGGGACGGCCAAACCACGGCCGTAGACAGCTTCGAGGATGGCGTCTCCGCCGCGCTTCAGCAGTGCCGCTCCGGCTTCGTTGCCGAGCTTTTCGGGATCGGTACCATTGCGGGAGTCGCGCAGGAGTTTGCTGCCATCTGGGTCGGCAACGATGGAGTCCAGATGCAGCTTGCCATTGCGAACTTCGGCAAAAGCGCCGATCGGGACCTGACAACCCCCTCCGAGGCTGTTGAGTAGGGCACGCTCGCAGGTCGTCGCGGCATGGGCGCTCGGGTCGTTGAGGAACGAAAGGAGTTCACGAGTCTTGACGTCGCCTTCTCGGATTTCGATTCCCAGGGCTCCCTGTCCGGCGGCGGGACACATGATTTCGGCGGGGATGATCTGCTTGATCAGTTCTGTCTTGCCGAGACGCTTCAGACCGGCGGAGGCGAGGATGATGGCGTCGTACTGTCCCTCTTCGAGTTTTCGCAGCCGGGTATCGACGTTGCCACGCAGGGGATGAATGTCGAGATCGGGACGAATGGCTTTCAATTGTGCCTGGCGGCGGAGGCTCGACGTGCCGACACGTGCTTTGTCAGGCAGGTCTTCAATCTTGGAGTAATGGCGCGAACAGAAAGCGTCACGCGGGTCCTGGCGCTCGGTGATTGCGGCGATCTCGAATCCCTTGGGGAGTTCGGTGGGGAGGTCTTTCAAAGAGTGAACAGCTAGATCCACTTTGCCTGCGGCCAGTGCCTCTTCAATTTCTTTGGTGAACATGCCCTTGGTGCCGACCTTGGCGAGGGCAACGTCGGTGATTTTGTCGCCGGTGGTATGGATGATTTCGATCTCGACCTCATGGCCGCGCTGGCGGAGTAGGGCGGAGATGTGGTTGGCCTGCCAGAGGGCAAGTTGGGAACCGCGGGAGCCGATGCGGAGATGAGCGGGTTTGCCGTTGGTCCGTGACAAGGTCATGATTATGCCGCCGGGTTGGTGTTACTGGCGATGTTCTCTTTCGCCCCTTCAGGGCTTGTTGCATTCTTGCTCTCGTCCCACGGCTTGCGCCGTGGGCTGCATTCTTTCGCCGCTTCGCGGCTGGAGTTGAAGTTGATACCGGCGCCTTGGTCATCGAAGAACCGGACGACGCCACCGAAATGACCTGCTCCACCGCTGGCTCCATCTGCCGAGCGGAGATCCTTCGACTGAGTCTCAGGATGAGATGGCTTAAGCGCAGGCGAGATCACGGCGGCAGAGATCATTGACGCATACCTATTTCTGACTTCTTGCTCGCGCCTTCTTTCTTTTCTGCGGGCTCGGTTGCTACATCCTTCGGTTTCACCTGCAGGTTGAACAGGCGCTTCACTACATCCACCACTGTCGTCGCTTCCGATTCCTTGGCTGCTGTCTTCAGCGTGGTGATTGGTGTGTGCATTACTTTGTTGATGATGCCGCGCGTCAAGGCTTCTAGCGCGATTTCCTGCTCGGGAGTAAGCTGCCCCATGCGACCGCGGACTCGGTCGATTTCGGCCTGGCGGATGGTTTCGAGATGATCTTGCAGGCTTACGATCGTGGGTACCACGTCGAGCGTGCTGATGCGGGCTTCGAATTTTTCGACTTCGCTTGCGATGATGGCTTCGGCGAGTTCGGCTTCTTTGTGACGATCTGCCACGTGGCTGGAGACGGCCTGCTGTAGGTCGTCGATGTCGTAGGCAAAAATGCCATCGAGCTTTGCCATCTCGGGCGAGACGTCGCGCGGGACCGCGATGTCGATGAAGAACATCGGGCGATTCTTGCGCCGGGAGAGGAACTGCTCGCCATGCTCGCGCCGGAAAATCGCGTGCGGGGCGCCGGTCGAAGTGATCACGATATCGGCGCGGTCGCAGGTATTGTAGAGATCTTCGAACTTGATGGCTTGTCCGTCGAATTTCTGCGCGAGCCCGATGGCGCGCTCGTAGGTACGGTTGGCAACGAAGATCGAGGCGCAGCCGTGGGCCATAAGGTGACGGGCGGCCAGTTCGCTCATCTTGCCAGCGCCAACAATGAAGACGGTTTTGCCTTGCAGGCTGCCGAAAATTTTCTTTGCCAGTTCGACGGCAACACTAGCGATCGAGACCGAAGAGGACCCGACCGCAGTCTCGCTGCGGACCCGCTTCGCGACCGCGAAGGCGCGACTGAAAAGCTGATCGAGTTGGCCCCGGACTGCGCCAACCGCTCGTGCAGTCGCATAAGCTTCTTTTACCTGGCCCAGAATCTGGGCTTCGCCGACCACCATCGAGTCAAGACTGGAAGCCACGCGGAACAAGTGCCGAACCGCGTCTTTTTCGCGGAACTCGTAGAGATGGGGGTCGAGAGAGTCGGCGTCGAGATGGAAGTGATCTCGGAGAAATCCGCGCAGATCGGCGTGGCCGTTGGTTGTATGCGCGACTATCTCAACCCGGTTGCAGGTCGAGATCACCATGCCCTCTTCAATTCCAGGGTAGGAGGTCAATACGCGGCAGGTATCGGGCAGGCGAGATTCAGGAATCGCCAGCCGCTCGCGGACTTCGAGCGGGGCGCTCTTGTGATTCAAGCCGATGAGCTGGTATCTCATAACGTCCCGAACCTGTGTATCGTCGAAAAATAGTTTGCCGCCCACGCGGCCAGCGCGGCTACAAAAGCGAACGTTGCCAGGAATGCGGCTCGGCGTCCGCGCCATCCTGAGTTCCATCGGGTGAAGACCATCACCATGTACACGGCCCACATCAGTACCGACAGCAGAATCTTAGGATCGAGGAAGTCCACGCGGCCGATGGTTGGGGCGGTGATCGCCACCACTGAACCAGTGATCAAGCCCAGCGTCATGAACGGAAAGCCCAGCAGCAGAGAGCGATACCCGATCTGATCGATGACTTCGAGCGCAGGTAGAAACGCGATCAGGCTCGTGGCCTTCTTGGCTTTCAGGCGACGCTCCTGCAGAAGATAAAGGATGCTGGCGCCGAAGCTGACCAGCAGCGCAGCATAACCCGTAAAGATCAGCATGATGTGCGCAATCAGCCAGCCTTTATGCGAGACGAACTGGGTCAGCAATACGGGTTGCTCATCGAGCGCTGCGACAAATGTCAGGAAAAACACCACCGGGAATACGACGACTCCGGGCGAGGTCGTTTTGTAAATGATGTAGATGACCATGAAGAAAGTCATCGACAGGAAGGCCAAGAGGGATTCGCCGTTGTGGACCGAGGCCCATACGATCTGTCCCGACAGGAAAAGTTCGGTCAAGGAAACGAAATGAAAGACCATGCCCATGCTGGCCGCATGAAAGGCGACGCGACTGAAAAGATCGCTGGTGCGGGTCAGCGCGACGAAAGCGTAGACCAAGCCGACTAAATAGCATCCCAGCGCAAAGCGCAGCCAAAGCAATGACATGTGGTTCTCGGTTCTCAGCTTTCAGTTTCAGCAACCCCGTACTGATCAACCTGGGATCTGGAAGCTCAAGAAAAATCGAAGTTTTCTGAGTTTACCCCAAATCCTGACCCCAATTCCTATCCTCTAGTACTACGCTGCCATTGTCCGGGCGGATTGGTCTAAGGCCAACAAAGAGGGTCACTTAAGAGTGTGATTAGAATCACAGACTGCAGACGGCGGTTGAAGGACAGAGGCCTGCTTCGAGGTATAACGTCACGCTTCGATTCTCGAAACCGTGTGGCGGCAAGATGCCGCCACGACAGCCGCCAGGGATGGCGGCGCTACTGTTTCGTTTTAGGCAAAGCGTGCGGATTTGGCATGCCCTGCGGGATGGCGGTGTGGCCGGCGCCCATTGATCCCATATCGCCCGGCGCGAAGCAGGTTACACGTCCGCTGGCGGCGAGTCGCAACGCTGAGGGGCAATCGCCACCGCTCACAGCGCTGCCTTCCGAGCGGGCGGTGTACAGCTTTCCTTCTCCGTTGCCCGCGACGCCAACGACCATGCCGGGCATGTCGTAAGCGATGTAGAACGCCTTCTTACCTTGGCTGGCCTGTATGGCGCAGTCGGCGGCGCCCTTGGATTGCGCTTCGGGAGCGTGGATGTCGAGGCGTCCGCAATTTGTGGCGGAAGAACCAGCGTATTCCTGTAGCTTCTGCTGCACGGGATCGGGTGGCTTGGAAGTCGCTGCCGCGGCAGGCGCAGAGGAGGAAGTCGAGGACGGTGTCGACGACTTATTGCAGGATGAAAGGATGAGGGCAGGGGTGAGTGTCAGCAGGAGGATGCTTTTCATACGCAGGAGATTGTAAATCGTAGGAGGCTTCTCGGATACACCTCCGGAGTCAAGCGATAGATGCGCTCGAATCGCGCTCGGCTTCGCCGTCGCAGGACAGCCGAAGGCGGCTGTCCCCACATGGTCCGTCTCCGCATCGGCCATCTCCAGATGGTCCACCCTGTTCAGGGATCAGTTCTTGCCTGTCAGTTTACGGATCAAGTCTGCTTCCGCCTCGCGGTATGGAGTACCGTCAGGGTGTAACACTTCGTGAAACCAGACTGGCGGCTGATGTTTCACATAGGGGTGATCCCATGATTCCCATGGATAGTACGTCTGGGTCTTCCCTGCCACGAAACCCCAGTTGATAGCACCGACTTTTTCTGCTTTGGCAATGGGCAGGATTGCGTCGAAGGTACTGCCGACCGGGCGCGCCATAAATTCCGTACAGATGATGGGGCGGTGAAACTTCTTGAGCCACTCCACTTCCGCTTTAAACGATTCGGGCCAGCTGTAGTTGTGGAAGGTAATAACGTCGGACTCACGCATCTGGATCTGATCGACTTCGTGTTGGGCGGAATCCTCCTTCGAAATGTCGTTATCCCATAAGCCGCTGGTCAACGGTTGCGTCGGATTCATTTCGCGCGCCCATGCAAAAACCTGCGGTAACAGTACGGCGACACGGGCTGCTTTTTCCTTGGCGGAAAATCCCGGGTGGTCGTAGTTTCCTCCTCCACCATTGTCGGGTTCGTTCCACACATCCCATCCGAGGATGCGATCGTCTTTCGCAAACGCTCGGACAACTCCCTGCACATAGGTCTTGAAGCGTGGGACCTGAGCGGGATCGGCAAGGGCCTTGTCACCAGGGCTCTGCACCCATCCGGAATTGTGAACACCCGGAGTCGGATCGTGCTGCTTGCCGAGGCGCGGAGCGGGATCCCAACAGGAGTCGAAGAGCACCAGCAGTGGTCTGATGTGATGCTTGGAGGCAATTGTCAGAAATTGATCGAGGCGCTTTTGGAATCCGGATGCGTCCTGCTGCCAGAGCAGATCGTGCAGGAAGACGCGCATCGTGTTCATGCCAAGGGATTCGGCCCATCCGAGTTCCTTGTCGATCTGTGCGGGATCGAACGTATCGGCCTGCCACATCTCGAGTTCGTTAATCGCGGACTTTGGAGCGTAGTTGCTACCTACGAGCCATGGCTGTTGTGCGTACCAGTCGTTGGCCTTCTGTTCGGACCAGCGGGATATTTGAGCCAAGAGAATTCCGGGACTGAGGACTACCAGAAGCAGGCTGGCGATAGATATTGGTTGTTTATTTTTCACGGAAAGACTCCGGCAGAATTTATACCACTACCGGCGTTTGCCCTCTAGGCGGGGAGTGCTCGCGACAGTTATTCCACTCCTAAACTGCCCAGCGCCTCTTCTAATAACGCATCGTCGATGCGCAGGCGCCTGCCTTCAGCTTTGACGTCGTGCAGTTCATCGAAGGCGCGGAAGAGGCGCATTTTTACGGCAGCGTATTGTTCGGCGTCGTTCAGAGCGCGCCCATGGGCCTGGCCCCATGCAGCAACCGGCCCTCGAGGCAGAAAAATGCTGACGGAGTAGGTCAGCTTGCGGTCGGAGGTGACATCGAAGATGAACTCCGTCGCCGGGGCTTCGGGATCCTCGGGGAGGGCGTCGCGCTTGCCTACGAAGTAGTATTCGTAGACGTAACCTTGCGCGCCGCTGTAAGTCTTCATCCGGCGAACGGTCATGGCGACATTATGGAACGGAGGATGCTACGTTGTCGCGCGTACCCGAGGATAGTGAACCGAAAAGCATTTATCACAAAGGTCACGGAGGTACACGAAGGGAACCTGAGATTTTTCTTCGCGTTACCTCGTGCCCTTCGTCGTTAATCTGAGAAATCCCCCGAGACAAATTCGCGAAAGAGGCTTATCTTTTTCAGCACGCGTTCATCTCACCGGAGAAAATCGTCTCATGCTGAATCGAAGGAACTTCCTGAAAGTTGCAAGCACGGCTACGGCGGCAAGCGCTCTGGGGATTAAGACTCATGCCCTGAAAACTATTCCTTTGGAAGCGGCGACGCCCCTCGCTGCCAATGATCACATTCAACTTGCGCTCATCGGAGCCGGCATTCAGGGACAAGGAGATACGAGAACCGCCGTGCAGGTCCCGGGCGTGAAGCTCGTGGCGGTCGCCGATTGCTACAACGGGCGCCTGGACCACAGCAAGGAACTCTGGGGCAGCGACATTTTCACGACGCGTGACTACAAGGAAATCCTTGCGCGCAAAGATGTGGATGCGGTCCTGATTGCCACTCCCGACCACTGGCACAAGCAGATCGCCGTCGATGCGATGAAGGCCGGCAAAGATGTGTACTGCGAAAAGCCGATGGTGCACGCGCATCCGGAAGGGCCGGAGATGATTGAGGCGGCGCGTTCGACGAACTGCATCCTGCAGATCGGCAGCCAGCGAGTGAGTTCGATCATTTATGCCAAGGCGAAAGAGTTACTCGCGTCGGGGGCGATCGGGCAACTCAACATGGTCAGCGCGCATTGGGACCGCAACTCGGCTATGGGCGCTTGGGACTACACGGTGCCCCTCGACGCGTCGACCGAGACATGCGACTGGGATCGTTTCCTGGGCAACGCGCCGAAGATTCCATTCAATGCGGAACATTTCTTCCAGTGGCGCAAGTGGAAGGCTTACGGCACTGGCGTTGCAGGCGATCTCTTTGTTCACCTCTTCAGCGGCACGCACTTCATTACAGGCAGCAACGGCCCAACGCGCGCAATGGCCACCGGCGGACTTCGCTTCTGGAAGGACGGGCGCGACGCTCTCGACGTGCTGCTTGGGCTATTTGACTACCGCGAGGGATTCAACCTGAGCTTGCGCGTGAACTTCGTGGATGGAGGCGAGGAGAGCGAAGGATTGGTCTTTACCGGCTCGGAGGGCACGATCGAGATCGGGTCCAACTTTGTGACGGTTAGCCGCGTGCCGCGCGAGAAGGATCCGGGCCTGATGATTGGCACCTATACGGAGGATATGCAGAAGCGCATTCGCGACGCGCATCGCGAAAAGTATCCGCCATCGCATCCGTCAGGGCCACCGGCGAGTGGATTCGAAAAATACGTTGCGCCCGAGGGATACCGCGACAGCTACGATCATTTCAGCAACTTCTTCTCCGCGGTTCGCTCGCGCAAACCGGTCGTCGAAGATGCGGTGTTCGGCTATCGCGCAGCCGGGGCGGCGCTGCTGTGTAATCTGAGCATCGAGCGGGGAGAGACTGTGAAGTGGGACCCGGATGCGATGAAAATTGTGGGTTAGTACAATCTTCGAAGACTCGGCCGGGCTGGCTATTGTGGCGGAACGATCTTCCGTTCCTTTCCGAACCATTTTCTAAGTAGCGAATACTCGTTCACCGGCCGATTGTCGGTAAGGGTCACCGCCTTGGGAGCGTCGGCAATCAGCTGGTCGATGTTTGCCTCGTTTTCCAGCAAATCCTCGAATTGTGCTTCTGCTTGAGCTGCCGGACCAGCGCTATTCGGTGCGGACCATTCGACGAAATCCTTAACAGCGGAGTCCGGCAGTTTATGGACAAGGTCTGCCGCGCTGCGCTCAGGAATGGGCGAATCGCTGCACAGGAAGTGAACTCCAAACTCGTCCCAAAAACTACGCACATACTGGAAGGACTTACGGACGGACCGCGAAATCGAAGAAACCACCGTCACATCTTCATTGTCGGCGGGCAGCCATTGCTGCAAAATCCCGCCCGGCCTCAGCCGCCGCTTCGCAACCTGATAGAACTCCTCGGAATACAGCATGCTCGATCCGGCCGCGGCGAGCGGCGGGGGAGGATCGATTGTAATGAGATCGTACTGCTCTGTGGTGCGCTCGAGATATCGTCGTCCATCGTCGACCACGACATGAGCCAGCGGGGATCGCAAAATTTGATCGCCGTCGCTGTGATAGTACGGAAACATTTTAGGAACGCTGGGCACAAGTTCGACGACGGTAACCTTGATGCCCCACGAATGAATTGCGCGGAATGTGGTACCCATACCGAAACAGATAACCAGTGCTGACTGCGGCGGACGATCGAGGAACGCCAAGGGAAGATGTGCCATGACCTTGGTGATCGGAGTGAGTGAGGTCATCCCATAGCCGTTGATCAGCAACTTCTTATCCATGCCAGAGCCGGTAGCGATCACGGTAGCGGTTGGGTCGCGCCGCAGAATTCCCTCCGTCAGGCGCTCGTCATAACCTTTGCCGAAGAGAACAAGGATTACGGCGATCACGACTGATACACAAATCTGAAGACGCGCGGGCGCGCTGATCCGGCCACGGATGAGCGGTGCGATTCCGATGATGAGCCAGGGTAAGGTGAGGAGCACGAGGGCCAAACGCTCGCTCATGAATGGCAGCATGCAGAATCCGGCGAGCAGAGGACCGAGAATGCAGCCGATGATGTTGATGGCATAGGCCTTCCCTGCCGTGACCGGATTGCCTTCGGAATAGCGGTCGACCAGCATCGGAGTGATGAATCCCAAAAGGCCGGTGAAGAGAGGAAGTCCAAGCAACAAGCGCTCTGCGCGGGTCAGATGAACGGCCGGACTGGCGGCTAGCAGCGGTAGAAGGGCCGCTGCGGCCAACATGCTCCAGATCGCGGCGCTGTACGTACTTTGTCGCGAACTCCAGCGGCGATAGAGGGCTGCTCCGAGGACGGTTGCCAGAAGATACACGGAGAGAATGGACGCGAAGGCGTAGACCAGAGTTCCGAGATAGAGTGTGTAGCGCCGCACCCACACGACCTCCATCGCCATTGAGGTCAGCCCTGTGAGGAATAAGAGCGCGGTCAGGTTTCTGTTTCTCGAAGAACCAGAAGAAGGTGCGGGCGTCGCGGCCTCAGTCGCGGTGCGCAGCAAATAGTTCCGAGAAAGCAGGAATGCAGAAATTGCAATCAGGCAATTCGCAGCGACTCCGACGTACAGCGTGCCCCGAAAACCAAGCAACTCCACCAGGAATAGTGGGATCGCCGTTCCTGCTACCGCGCCGGCGACATTGGCCATATAGAGATAACTGAACGACCGGCTGGATTCCCGGTTGACGGTCTGGGCGATGGCTTGCATCCCTACAGGAACCGTCGCTCCCATCAACGCACACCATGGAACAAGAGTGAAGCCAACCCACAACCCAGCGGCTACGTAGAATCCAAGTGAGCCGGATGGTCCATAGTTTTCCAGAAGATGATGACCGGCAATCAGTACCGGCGGGACGACCAGCCCGGAGACTCCGATCAGTAATTCAATGACGCCATAGAGTCGAAGCGCGGGAAAGGCGCTGTTGGCTCCGGCCTTGTCGAACCACTTGCCACTGGCCCACGATCCGAGGCCGAGTCCGGCCATGAATACAGACAGCACGATCGAAACCATGGCGGTGGTGACACCGAATTGAGCCATGGTGAGCCGCAGCCAGACCAGTTCATAAAGAACGCTGCAAAAACCAGAGATGAAAAAGAACAAGAAGTACCACAGCATCGTTCGTTGTGCTCCGCAGCCCTGAGGAGGAATTGAGGGTGGCCCCGAGTGTAGAGAGATTAAAGCCGACAGGCAAGGCCCCGGGTTATCCGACTCCTAATCTCCTGCGTCATTCTGCCGATAGCTTCTCGCAGGAGCATCTTGCGATGCCGCATTGGGCTTGGGTAAGTCTCGGAGCGATCGCGATCGTGGTGGCGATGGAAGAATTACGGATGTACTGGCTCCGTCGCGAATCAGCAAAGAAGGAAGACATCTTCCAGGTCGTAACTGAAAACGCTGCCGACATGATTGCACTCGTGGACGTCAAGGGACGGCGTCTTTACAACAGCCCATCCTACAAGCGGGTTCTGGGCTATTCACCGGCGGAGTTGAGCGAGACATCGTCGTTCGAGCAGATCCATCCTGAGGACCGGATGCGGGTTCTGGAGGCAGCACGCGAAACACGGGAAAGCGGCATCGGCAAGCGCCTGGAATATCGGATCAAGCACAAGGATGGGATCTGGCGGGTGCTGGAGTCGATTGCGAGCACGATTCGAGACGGTAAAGGCGAAGTGGCCAAGCTGGTGATCGTGAACCGCGACATTACTGAGCGGAAGCGCGCCGAGGAACGCCTGGAGTACAACCTCTTCCACGATCCGATGACCGGACTGCCCAACCGGCGTCTTTTCATCGACCGCCTGCAAGGCGCATTCATCCGCGTGCGGCGGGAATTCGGGCCGGTACTACGCTCTTCTGCTTGCGAATGTCGATCACTTCAAGGTCTTCAATGAAACCATAGGGACACGCGCGGGCGATCACGTATTAACCGAGATTGCGCGACGGCTGTCGGCAGAGGCAAGGGACGATGCAACGGCGCGTCCGGACCCTGGAGGTGCACCGCCGGAAGTGGTTCTGTTTCGCCTGGGAGGAGACGAGTTCACTCTGCTCATCGAGACCGTTGTCGACCCGAGCGATGCCATGCGTGTGGCGCGCAGGATTCAATCCGCTGTCGCTGCTCCCTTTTCCATCGATGGACGTGAGGTGCGCGCATCGGTGAGCGTAGGCATCGCTTTGAGTACGGCCGCGCATACCCGCCCTGAAGACGTCCTCAAAGATGCCGATGTGGCGATGCGAAGGGCCAAGCTCTGGGAGGTTCGCGTTGCGAAGTATTCGACGAGGTGATGCATACACGGGCCGTGGGGCGGTTGAAGCTCGAATCGGACCTGAGGACAGCACTGGCAGAGCGATAATTCCGCATTCACTATCAGCCGGTCATGCAGCTGAATGAGCGCCGCATCCAGAGCTTCGAAGCGCTGCTACGCTGGGAGCATCCCACTCAAGGATTGATCTCTCCCTACCGGTTCATTGAGGCGGCGGAAGATACTGGTGTGCTGGTCTCGATTGGACACTGGCTGATCATGCAGGCCTGCCGGCAACTGCGCGAGTGGCAGGTCAATGATCGGTCGGGCCAGCCGATGAGTGTGACAGTGAACGTCTCGGCGCGGCAGTTCGCGGACGCGCGCCTGGCAAATGATATTCAGGATGCGCTGCAGCAGACGGGAATTGATCCGTCGCGGTTGCAGTTGGAGATGAAAGAGAGCATTGCTGCCGCCGATCCCAAGCTCACGGTGACCGTGCTGGCGCATCTCAAGCACATGGGTATTGGTGTGGTGCTCGACGATTTTGGCACAGGCTCGATGCCCCTCGTTGGCCTCTCCCAGTTTCCGCTGGACGCACTCAAGATCGACCGCTCGCTGGTGCGAGAAATGCAAAGCGACCGGGCCACCGCTGATGTCGTCGAGTTGATCATCACTCTGGCGCACAAGATGAATCTAAAGGTCATCGCTGAGGGAATCGAGACGGCGCGGCAACTGGAGCGACTCGTGGAATTGGGTTGCGAGTTTGGGCAGGGATATTATTTCTCGCAGCCGATGGAAGCGAGAAGCGCGCTCCTGTTCATGCGGCAGCAGGGAGGGGAGCGCGTACGAGCGGGGCTGGGGCCGGATAGGGTTTAGCTTGTCGTCATGGGGTTTTGATGCAAAACCCCTATCCGCAACAATTGGGCGGTCTTACAAAATTGCCATCACTTGGCTTCGCAGAGAGACCCGTGATGCGTCCTAGAGTATCCGTTGGCCAGGAAGCGACCGGTTCCTTGCGGACCGGGCGCGCTTCTAGGTCGAGCGTGTAGTCGACGGTCTCCGGGTCGAACTGACGGGGAGTGCGCCGAGCGTTATTTCCCGATCTTGCTCTTAACGCTTCCTATTCCTGTGCATAGATCCCAGCCTAACTTGGCCGAAATGCCTGCAGTAGGACCGCAAAAGCCGCTTTTGATGTCGGTGAAATCGGTGGCGATTGCAAGGTTGCTATACATCAAGCTCAACTCGGCTTGGCTGGATACGAGCTTGCTTCCGGCCGCGTTCACGATTCCCGCCAGTGCAGGGGAAGCCAAACTGGTTCCTCCTACAATGAACCATCCACTTCCCGCTCCTTGTACCGGCGTGGTGTCAAAGACCCAGGCACCAGTCACTGGATTTGAGTCGAAAGACAAGTCAGGAACTCCACGCGAACTTCCCACGATCGACTGAATCCCATCCTGATAGATGGGACGAGGTTCAAAAGCGCTGAGACCACTGCCTGCGAGATCCCAAGGATGCTCGGCTAAGAAATTGCCAGTCGCAGGATCACGGGACGTGGTCGTTCCGCCCGCGGCCACGACGTTCGGCGAGGCGGCTGGATATTCGACACCGGGTTGATCGCCGGAGGAAGCAAAATAAACAACTCCCGGCGTTGTAAATGTAGCGTCGAGCGCGGTTTCCCCCGCGAATTCGGCACTGCCCCAGCTATTGGAGACTTCCCCCCCGCCCGCGTTCGCCACCAGGTTGCCGGCTACTACCTCCGCGTTAAACAAGTCAGTCAAGCTGTCCGACCGGGCCTCTACCAGGAAAAGCTTGGCACCGGGCGCCATGGCATGGGCCCACTCCAGATCGAGTGCGGCTTCCAGCTCCCAACCGCCACTCGGATCTTGCGCCGGCTTGGTGCCGCTCGCGAAGACTACAGTCAGGTTCGGAGACAGCAAGCCGAATTGAGCGGAGAAGGCCTGCAGGTCTGCCGCTGCAGTCGGGTAGTGAAAAGCATCGACCACAGCGATCGCGCCGAATCCTCCAGTGGGATTGGCGGTAACCAGGTTCGGATTGCAAAACGATTTCTTAGGCACAAGAGAATACACGCATGCCAGTGACGCCGGAGTTTCAAAGCCCAAACCGGCGAACGGAGGGCCAACGAGCGGCACGGCCTCGTCAGGCACGAAGACCTGTAAGTGGGTGTGACCGCGACGTCCTTTGTCGCCCGCGTGCGCAATGCTGGAAGAGGGCGTCATCACTCTACCTTGCCGCGCCTTGCTTTGTGTTACGGCCGGCGCGTTCGCGTCCGCCAGATCCTGGAGTTGAGCCGCAGAAATGGTCGGCAACGAGAGCCCGACGACTGCGACGAGGGACATCAGTGCAGAAACACGAAACCTTTGAACGTGCATGACGAAAATTCACCTGCTGTTCTTGAGAATGTCTGGCAAGAAACGCCGCGGGCTTATCAGCCTCACCAGACTTAACGAGATCTTGGGAGAGTTTGCTTTTCAGCTTTTGTTCACGGCGCGGAAAAGCGGAATCTTGCAGACACGATGTTGACAATCAAATGACAAAGCGTCTGGGTCGCACACCTTCTTCGGCGTGTCCAATAGGTTAGGGAGAAAAAACATGTGGATGCGTTCATGTGCAGTCTGCAAAGCGCTCTTGCGAAAACTGCGGCTTTGCGATTCTGTCCGTTGTCAGTGCGGTTGGGAATGGCAGGGCCACGCGAAGTGAGCAACCGAGGAGACAAAAGGAGCAGCAGTGGCCAAGATCATTGAGTTTTACATACCGAGCAACTTCAGGAGGAACGAGAAATGGATCCCTCCGCAAGGCCGTGGGAAGGTCATCGAGTTCCGTCTGCAGACGAGAAAATCTGCTTGATCGTGAAGGCTTCATTTCAGGTGAAGACCGTCAGTTCTCTCGCGTCTCGCGAAATCATCTGGCCCACCCATGGCGCAATAGCTTACGTCTCTGCCCACGCCCCTGGCAGCCAATTGTTGAGAGCTTGCAACTACGCCACTTTTCTGTCGATGGGGTATTCGACCAACAAACCCTCGCCCATCTTCTTGAGGATAGCGTCGAGTTGGTTGGCGGTGAGTGATTGCATCAACCGCACGCGGTCTGCGCGGGCAACGAGCAAGTGTCCGCGGCTGGTTTCCGGAACGTCGGGCAGAAAGAGAACGAAGTTGCCGACATTGTCCTTGTCGACAATGAACACGGGCCGATCGCAGTCTCCCAGCGTCAACCACGCGCTGGCGAAGGGAAGAATTTTGGTCTTGCGTGCGATCTTCTCTTCAGCTATGGCACGGTAAGAGGCATAACCTGGAATGAGGCTGGAAATCGTCCGCTCCATGGCTCTGCTTAAGGCACCGATGAATGAAACGCGCACCAGTAGTCCGCATAGCAGCCAGATGAAGATGATGAGCAGGCCAGTCAGAAGTTGATGGCCCCCGACACCGAGCACAGTCTTTACCCCGAACAACGCCGCAAGTCTTGTGCCGATGGAGGTCAAGGACATCCACGCCTTGGAGAGCACGATGAAGACAACGTACATGGGGAAGAGAAGAAAGAACCCTGCGATGACGACTTGACTCAGCTTGGTAATGACCTGTTTCATCGGTACTCCACCACGGGGATGTGACGGTCTCGTCCAACTCAGCATTACGTTAAGTGTGGACGTGTTAGGTCGCGACGAGCCTGTAGCGGCAGCGTACAGCGAAACTCCGTAACGAAGAACTAGCAGAAATATCAGCGCTGATGGGGAGATTCTGAATTACTTGTAATCATGGTGCGACAGAATTTCCATGCTCGATGAGGTGCTCACGGTATATCCCATGCAGATTGGTCTTCCTTGAGGGACGCCTCAAGCGAAGAGCTACCTTGTGCCATTGCCCGGTGAAACCACGCGACCGTACTCTGTAGCTCGACTCAGGCGGTCAAACATGCGCCAGGTGTCGAGTGCAACCTCGCGGATCGCTTTTTCCCCGTCACGTTCATTACGCAGAAACGCAGTCATCACGCAGATCACGAACGCGCGGCCTTCGACGAATACGATCCCAGAATCATTGCGAACGGCTTCAAGCTCACCGGGTTTTTGGCCACTTTCAGATCAGGCGGAAGATCGTGTCTAGTCCGCGGTGGCTGCACCGTTCTTAATCGATGGACGCGAGGTGCGTGCGTCGGTGAGCGTGGGCATCGCTTTGAGTACGGTCGCATTCCCGTCCTGAAGACATCCCCAAAGATGCCGACGTGGCGCTGTCAACCAAGCGTCGCTTGCCTCGTCTGACTATCGGCAATGTCGCGCTGTGTTGGGCAGTAGTTCTCGTGGCCGTCTGCATCGCTCCTATCAATCCGTCTGGAAAACCGTAGTTGGTGAGATGTGGGATGTAAAAAGAAATAGCAGCAAAGAAAAAAGCCCGCCTCCCTATCGAAGTGGGCGGGCCGAAATCTTGTCTTTGGACTGTGTCCGCTTATGAGACACGTTTCTTAAGACGAGTCCGGATGGCCATGGCTCCTAGACATGAAGATCCGGCGATGAGAAGGTAAGCGGCTGCCGATCCTCCATCGGGCACTTGCAAACAGTTGTCATGCGGGCTGCAGCCCTTCTTACCCTTGTCGTTTGGCTTTGCGAATGAGACCACCGATGTCAAAAGAACCAGAGCCCCAATCGCCCGCCAGCGCCTGTAATCGATTAGCTTCGCCATACAACTACTCCTTCTTCGACTCACATCGGCAACATTTGGGGGAATGGAATGTATGCCGAAATCGTGTCACGCTGCTTTACAAACAATTCCGCATTATTGCTCAGTAAAGGATGTCTTCCAACGGTTGTCAAGATGGGAGTTTTTGCAACCGGTTGCAACCGGTTGCACACTCTCTGGGGACCTCGAGGCAGCCACCCCGTACCCTAGGCCCGCAACGAGCCCCATCGTTGCCCACTAGTAATTTTCACAGTTGACCTTAGCCCGATAGTGTCGGACCTTAACTCGCATTGGCCATTCACTGGGGTTACGAACTGATCTATTCTTCCAACTGAGCAGCACTCGGGGGAGGGCTGATCAACATTCGCCTCGTGACTCAGAATGAGTCCGAGGCGTTTGTTTTGCCCAGAAGGTCTGTACACTCTCGCACTCTTGCAGACAGTGGTCTGCCGAGAGATTGGAACAGCAGTCCAAGAACGTCATCGGAACGAACCGTCTCTTGCAGTAACGGGACCTACAAACTGCGGGGACCAATCCAGCAGAGGTCAGCCGATGCCCTCATGGTTGTTGAAGACCACCATTCATCATGTCCTGAAAGCCTTTCCTCACCCCGAGTGGTGGAACGGATTGATGCAACGACATGTGACGCGAGGGCTCCAGTTGGAGCCGCATGGAGAGTTTCTCGGTAAGCTCCTTGCCTGTCGGCGGCATTTGCGTAACTACCTGAGCTATTCCACGAAGCCTACCGACTGTTTTTCGGCAATCGAGATCGGCACTGGATGGTTTCCCATCATTCCGATCGGTTTGCATCTTTGCGGCGCCAAAGAAGTGCTGACGTATGACATCGCACGGCTTCTCCAACGCGAAACGTTCGCGAAGGTTGTTGAATATTTCTGTCAGTTTGCGAGATCGGGTGAACTCTACCAGGTGCTGCCTGAGGCTCGGGGCGACCTTGTTATGGAGTTCGTACGACTGGCGCACTCATCTAAGAATCTTTCGCCGATTCAGTTCCTCAAACGTCTAGGTGTTCATCCGGTTCTTGGCGATGTTAGAGATCTGCCCGTTGAGAACAGATCAGTTGACCTGCTGTTTTCGCATGGCGTTCTGGAGCACTTGCCACTCAATTTCTTAACGCAAGCTACAACGGAGTTCTACAGGGTATGTACTTATTCGTCGGTTATGACACATTTTATTGGAATGAGGGATCAGTTCTCTTCCTTTGACCACTCAATTACTCAGTTCAACAACCTACGCTACTCTGAACGAGTTTGGCACTGGTTGGATAGTCCTATCATTCCCCAGAATCGATTGCGCGTTTCAGACTATATACGCGTCTTCCGGAATGCTGGCTTCGAAATCAATTCCCGTGAGGACATCAAAGCTGCAGAAAGTGAGTTGAACAAGACGAAGCTCTCGCACGAATTTTTGCGATATTCACGCGATGAATTACTGGTGTTGTATTCGTGGTTGATTGCGCGTCCGCGAGGACCCCAGCCATTGGCCTGACGGTTATTGTGCTGTCCGTACGTGTTCATGGGTCGGTGGTGTGAGGTCATCCATCTGGCCGTTCAGAAGCCGAGTTAGTGACAATTACCTGACAAGCGCAGAATGGCCGCAAGCCAAGTCAGGAAGAATTGAACAACTACGGGATTGTTTTCCAACGTTGGTTCAGGCTTTCAGTCCGGAGTCGAGTAGGGTGTTCCAACCGCCGCGTCATAGTTGGCATACATCCTAATCACGCTCAAAACCCCGTCCAGAGAGACCGAACTCCGAGCAAATGAGGCGAGATTCGCGGTTCGTTGCAGTACTCGGCTTCGCTCGCAGGGCCTGACAATGAAGAACTACCTTGTGCCATTGCCTGGTGAAACCACACGTCCATACTCCGTTGCACGGCTCAGGCGGTCAAACATCCGCCAGGTCTCGAGTGAAACCTCACTGATCGCTTTTTCCCCGTCACGTTCATTGCGCAGAAACGCAGTCATCACGCAGATCACGTACGGGCGGCCTTCGACGAATACGATCCCCGAATCATTGCGAACGGCCTCAAGCTCACCGGGTTTATTGGCCACCTTCAGATCAGGCGGGAGATCGCGTGGAATAAACGAGCTTTTGTTTGTGCTGAGAACTTTGAAAAAGTCCGCCATCATTTCTTTATTCAGTAGTTTGCCGTTGTAGATGGCACCTAGCAGGCTCATCATTTCGCGCGGTGTGGAGATATTCTCACGGCCTTGTTTGGCCGCCTCAAGATCCATCATCTTGCGGCGCAGACGGGTATGCGTGAGGCCGAGGGAATCGAGCATGTCATTCACGTTGGCCATGCCTATGCGGTCGATAAGAACGTTCGTCGCTGCATTGTCGCTGACTGCGACCATCATGGTGGCCAGATCCCGCAAGGTAATACGCGTGGTTCCCGGCGTGAGTCCGTTCATAATGTCGCTATCGGGGACCAGATCCGACGATTGGACAGTGTAGAGATCCGTGAGCTTGAGTTTGCCCTGCTGCGCCTGCAGATAGAGGTTAGCCAGAACCGTGATCTTGATCGAACTGGCCTGGGCGAATACCTCATCCTCGTGCAAGAAGTAATGGTCCCCATTCGAAAGAGCTTCGATCGCCACACCCATCACGCCATCGAGCTGCTGGTCAACCTGTTCAATCTTCTGCTCCAACTTGTGCCAAAGAACTTTCTGCTTCCCTGTGGAAATCGAATTCTGTGCGACGCATGTCGAGAGTAATAAGAGACAGCAAAGGAAAAGCTTCATGGCGTTGGGCTCCGAAAGCTCACGATTGTAGCAGGCACCAAAAGTGTCCTGAACTTACGCCAAAGCGGCTAACACTTTTCGCTTTTGTTGCCGATTAGCACCAGGAGACCATGAACTCTTCAGTCAAAGCCGCTCCCGCCGAAAAACCAACTCCCTGCCTGGCGCGGCAGCCGATTCTCGACAAAGACGAGAAGGTACTGGGATACGAACTCCTGTTTCGTGAGAACCCCGAGGACAGTCGGTTCAACTCCGACTATGAAGTCGGAACTCGCAGCATCATCGACACCCTGAACATCATGGGACTGGACGTCGTTTGTGATGGACGCCTCGCCTTTATCAACTGCACGCAAGAGATGCTGTTGAAAGAATTTTTCCTTCTGCTACCTCCGGAGAAGATCGTCGTTGAGATTCAGGAGGGCGTGCGGCCGGACGAAAAAGTGATCGCAGCGTGTGACCGGCTGAAGCTGGAGGGATACCGGATTGCTCTAGACAACTTCGCGATAGGCGATCCGCGCGACACCCTGCTTCCCTACGTCGACTATCTCAAGGTGGACATTCGAAGGGTGAACGCGCAGCAGAGTGCGGCCATGAGTACCTACGCGCCACGATGCTGCCTGCTGGCGATGAAAGTGGAGACTCGGCTGCAGTTTATTACGGCGGTAAAGGACGGCTTCTCGATGTTCCAGGGATACTTTTTCCGCCATCCCGGACGGATGCGAGCCCGCCACATTCCCGCGAACCAGGCCAGCCAATTGAGACTGTTGAAGGAAATTTCAGCCGCGGAGGTTGACTTTACAGCGATCGAAAACCTGATCAAGCAGGATGCATCCCTCTGCTACCGGTTGTTGCGCTACCTGAATTCGCCACTGCTGGGTTTCCAGAGCACCGTACAGTCCGTACGGCATGCGATGAATCTGCTGGGAGAGACAGCTAGTCCGGTGGATCCGGATGGCAACAACGTTGATCATGGGAGAGGAGAGGTGTTCAGACCTGGTCCTCTCGTCGCTCGTTCGAGCCCGCTTCTGCGAACTGATTGCTCCCAAACTGAACGTGTCGTGCGATCTATTCCTAATCGGGATGTTCTCGCTGATGGACGCAATTCTGGAAGTTCCAATGGGTGTCGTGGTTGAAGGTCTCGCGTTCGATGCAGCCACGAAAGAGGAACTGTTGGGGATGAAGAGAATGGGCCAGCCGACGACCCTAACGCCAATCTATGAACTGATGCTGGCACGTGAAGCGGGCGAATGGGACATCGTCGCTAGACAAACGAAAATCCTCAAACTCTCGCTCGCGTTTGTAAACCGCGCGTACAACGAGGCAGTGACATGGGCTCACCAGATGACTTCGACGGTTCCTCCGCAAAAGTGAGCCAACTGCTCACCAGGCATAACGATTCTCGCTCAGGGGCGGTGGATGCGGCTGTCCAACATTAGGGCGAGGCTAGGGAAAAATCGATCGACTGAAATGCGATCGAGTTTTTCTTTTTGGCCAGTTGTCAGTGCGACGACCTGCAACGAATAGTCTCCAGGCACGAATCTTGAACTTAGCGCCAGTCTGCCACTCGCTGCCATATGATCAGCCGGAATTTCTGGAGGGAAGAATTGTGTTGCTGGCTCGATTTCCGATCTTTAGCCGTCGATTTTGGCTTCACGTAATTGTTTAACTGCGGTCTCGGAACTAACTGGAGAATAGTACACCTCTTTGAAGTTATAGGACTTTGCCTTCGAAGGTACGACGGGCATAATTTCGATGTGCCAGTGGTAGTCGTCGTCGATTGTCTTCCAATAGCCGAGATTCTTGGAAGGATGCAGGCTACTGGGAGAGGTGTGCAGCACTAGATGGAAGTCCTCCGTGATGGTGCGGACTCTCTGGAGCGTTCGGCGCAACAGGGCTGCCAGATTTGTACGCAAGCCGGGCTTATTCAATCCGGTGCGCTCGAATGATGAGTCGTGATTCCGGGGGAGAATCCAGGTTTCGTAGGGCACACGCGGTGCAAAGGGGCCCATCGCAAGGTAATCCCCACGAGCTTCGATCACACGCAGAGCTTGACGCTCTTCCTGTTGAATGATGTCGCAGAAAACGCAGCGCTCCTTGCTGACGAAGTACTCGCGTCCGGCGCGCAGTTCGTAGAGGACACGTCGGGGAACAAACATGGTTGCGGTTAACTGCGAAGTCGGATGTGTGAATTCCTGTCCGGCCGCCTTGCCATAGTCCTTGAAGAGGCTGACGTACTTGATGCGCGGGTCGCGCTTGAGATCAAGAATGCGCTCTGCGGCAAGGCGAAGAAAATGGGCGATCTCTTCATCGCTGGCGGTCCAAAGGTGGCGATCATGGTTTGGATTCTCTACAAGAACCTCGTGCGCGCCTACCGAGTGCATGCGATCGTAAATGCCATCTCCGCGGCGGCCAGGTTCACCCTCGATCCGATACAGAGGCCTGGGGTGTACGACAGAGCGCGCTGACCAAGACGGGCCCGGAGTGGTCGGAGTCTTTGCGACAACGTGCAGATTCGAATCAGAGCAGAAGAGGCAGGGAGCATCCGCCCGCGAGATTCCATCGGCCGGCTCATCGCCAGTCATCACCCACGAACGCGTGATCGGATCCTTGCGAAGTTCCATACGTACACAGGAAGGAGAACACCACTACTGAAGAGCCGTCAACTGTAACGCGTGCGGAAATTTGAGCGCTACCGATGCGGAAATCACAAGGGTGGTGAGGCGATGCTTTGTTATAATCCGCCGAAGCCCGCATTGATGAACGAGCCGTCCACCCCGCTGATGCGGCAGTATGCCGCCGTCAAGAGAGAACATCCTACCGCGCTCTTGTTTTTCCGCCTGGGCGACTTCTACGAACTGTTCTTTGACGATGCCGTTGTCGCTTCGAAGGAATTGCAGATCACGCTGACTTCCCGGAACAAGGAAAAAGGGGTAGCAATCCCGATGTGCGGCGTGCCTTATCACGCTGCGGAAGGGTACATCGGAAAGCTGATCCGGCGAGGATTCAAAGTGGCGATCTGCGAGCAGGTGGAAGATCCCAAGCTGGCCAAGAAACTCGTGCGGCGCGAGGTGACACGAGTCGTGACTCCGGGGACGGCGGCGGACTCGTCTCTGGGATCAGAGGAAAACAATTTCCTCGCAGCTCTGAGTCAGGTCGGGGACGCAGTCGGATTTGCGGCGCTGGATTTGTCAACTGGAGAGTTCCGCGCAACCGAGTTTTCGGGTGAGGGTGCGCTGCGGCGCGTGCAAGAAGAGTTGGAGCAGTTGCGGCCCAAGGAACTGTTGTTCGGGTCGACGGCACCTTTGTTCGAGGGTGTTGGCGCAAAGCAGCCGGGCTTCGCCTCTTCGGCAGGCTCAGGGCAGGTTCTGGCACGACAACCGAAGCGGCTATCCCTACAAGGTTCCTGTTTTACTGAAACGCCTCTCGAGGATTGGATCTTTTCGCCAGACCACGCGCTTCCGTTGCTCGAGAACCACTTCGGTGTTTTGTCGCTTGAGGGCTTCGGTCTCGCCGGACGGGCTGCCGCGGCCTCAGCAGCGGGGGCCATCCTCTACTACGTGCGATCGACGCAGCGCGGCTCGCTCGATCATGTGGATCGCATCGGATGGTACGAGCGGCAGAACTGCCTGGTGCTCGATGCCGTGACGGTCCGAAATCTGGAGCTGATTGAACCTCTGTTTGCAGGAACTGACGCTGGGGTGACATTGTTCCGCTCGGTTGACGCGGCGGTGACTCCGATGGGAAAGCGGTTGCTGCGGGCGTGGCTGCTGCGGCCGTCGCTTGACTTGGGTGAGATCAATGCGCGACTCGATGCGGTTGAAGCTGGCGTAAAGGATATTGTCGCGCGTGACGAGTTACGGCATGCGCTCGACGGTGTCCTAGATCTGGAGCGACTGCTGAGCAGGGTCACTCTGGAGACGGCCAACCCGCGCGACGTGCTGGCTCTGGCCGGGTCACTCAGAAAGATCCCCTCCATTAAAGCGGCTGTTTCACGACTCGGAGCAGAGCGATTACAGGTTCTGCATACGGCGCTGGACGAACTGAGTGATTTGCGGGAGCGAATCGAAAACACTGTCGTACCCGAGCCTCCATTGAGCTTTTCCGATGGAGGCGTGATTGCGGCCGGCATGGACCGCGATCTCGACGAACTCCGGGAACTCTCGCGCAACAGCAAGGCCGTGCTGGCGCAGATCGAGCAGCGTGAACGGACTCGTACAGGCATTACGTCGCTGAAGGTGAAGTTTAATTCTGTCTTCGGCTACTACATTGAGATCTCGAAATCGAATTTGCACCTGGTGCCCCAGGACTACGACCGAAAGCAGACGCTGGTCGGGGCAGAGCGCTTCACGACGCCGGAGTTGAAAGAGTACGAGGCGAAGATTCTCGACGCACAGGAGAAGATCGTCGAGATCGAGCGGCGGCTCTTCACTGAGCTACGAACCGCAATTGCCGCTGAGGCAAAGCGAATCCGGCAGACCGCCCTTGCCCTCGCTGAAGTGGATGTACTCGGTTCAATGGCGCACATTGCCGCACTGCGAAACTACTGCAGGCCGCAGTTCGCTGGGAACGCTGGACAGATTGAAATCATCGAGGGACGACATGCCGTCATCGAGCAACAAGAACTAGCCGGTGGCAGTGAGCGCTTCGTTCCGAATGATCTCTATTTGAACGATACGTCGCACAACATTCTTTTGCTGACCGGGCCTAACATGGGTGGAAAGTCGACCTATTTGAGGCAGACTGCGCTGATTGTGATCCTGGCGCAGATGGGCTCGTTTGTGCCGGCGCGGTCGGCAAAACTGACGGTGGTCGATCGTGTATTCACGCGTATTGGTGCCAGCGACAATCTGGCGCGCGGGCGATCGACATTCATGGTTGAAATGACTGAGACCGCGGCGATTCTGCACACCGCGACCGCCCGGTCATTGATCTTGCTGGATGAGGTCGGCCGCGGCACCGCCACATACGATGGACTTGCAATCGCGTGGGCCGCGGTGGAGTATCTGCATGCGCGAGTTCGGGCGAAGACCCTGTTTGCCACGCACTACTTCGAATTGACAGAGTTAGCCGAGCAACTCGAGGGCGTGAAAAATTATCACGTGTCGGTCAAAGAGACGGGCGGCGGGATTGTGTTTCTTCGAAAAGTGGAACCTGGAGCAGCCGACCGCAGTTACGGAATTGAGGTCGCGAAGCTTGCCGGATTGCCAAATGAGGTTGTTAATCGGGCACGCGAAGTGCTGGTGCAACATGAGTTCGCCGAACAGCAGGTGTCGTCACATTTGTCGCCCGGGGCAACTCCAGCGGCTGCGCAGCTAACGATCTTCACTCCGCTCTCTCAGCCCGTCTTGGAAAAGCTGCGAGAAGTGGATTTGAACCGTCTGACGCCGCTTGAAGCATTGAACTTGCTGGCAGAGCTTAAAAAAGAAATCTAACCACAGGGATCACAGAGGAGCACAGGGGAATTCTTGGCTTACGAGCTTGGCCAAATCTTAATCGTTGGATTTGACGGCGTAGAGATGTCCCCGCGCCTCGCTTCCCTGCTGAAGCGCCTTCAGCCGGCCGGCGTCATCTTGTTTGCACGCAACATACACACGCCGGAACAGACGTGGCGGCTGCTTAAGGAATGCCAGAAATGCGTTCGAACTCCACTCTTCACCTGCGTCGATCTGGAGGGCGGAACGGTTGATCGCCTCCGGGACGCGCTCGGGGTGGCTCCGGCTGCCGGAGAAGTCTTCGCCGTCGATGATCTACGTCTATTTCGGCGACACGGGCAGGTCATCGGTGATAATTGCCGCGCGGTCGGATTCAATGTCGACTTTGCTCCCGTTCTGGACCTTGCGTTTGAGATTTCGCGACCGGTAATGGGAACTCGCGTAGTGTCTGTCGATCCCGAGCAGACAGCTGCTTATGCAAGTGAGTTCCTGGCAGGACTAAGAGCGGCCAAGGTGCTCGGATGCGGGAAGCACTTCCCGGGGCTCGGCGAGGGGAATCTCGACAGTCATAACGAGTTGCCGGTGATCGAGAAATCTTTGAAACAGCTTTGGACAGAAGACCTGGTTCCTTACCGGATGCTGACGCGGCAGCTTCCCTTTGTGATGGTCTCGCATGCGGCCTATCCGCAGGTGACGAGGACGAAGACCCCCGCATCCCTCTCGAAAATCTGGATCACAGAAATTCTGAAGAAGAAAATCGGATACCGCGGGCTAGTTGTTTCCGATGACCTCGAGATGGGGGGGGTGCTGTCGGCCGCACCGATCGGGAGAGCGTCCGTGGAGTTTGTGCGCGCAGGAGGAGATCTCTGTCTGGTGTGCCACCGTGAAGATCGCATTCTTGAAGCACATGAGGCTTTGGTCAAAGGCGCCGAATCCGATCGAAATTTCAAAAAACGAGTGACCGAAGCCTCGCGGCGAGTGCTGGCGTTCAAGAAGAAGTGCGGACCGAGGATGAAGATTGGCAAGGTTCCAACAGTGGCCGTCATCGAGAAACTTACCAGGCGCCTGTGGGAATTTGGCGAACAAGTGCGTCTTGGCCCTTTGAGCCGGCGGGAAGATCGGCGGCGGCGCGGATGAGCAAGAACGGGATGATCGTCGCCGGAGTAATGAGCGGGACCTCGGCCGACGGCATCGATGTCGCACTGGTGCGGATCGGGCACAAAGATGTTCAACTCCTGGGGCATTCCGCCTATCCCTATTCGTCCAAAGTTCGGGCCGCTGTGCTCTCGGCTATGAATGCGAGCGCCATCAGCGTGGCGAATCTCTCGCGGCTCAATTTTCTGTTGGGCGAACTGTACGCAGATGCGGTGTTGGCGACTCAGCAACGATTTCGAGTTAAGGCCGATCTCGTCGCCTGCCATGGACAGACCCTTTATCACCAAGGGGACGAACGGAATTTTCTCGGACACAAAATCTCGGCGACATGGCAGACAGGTGAAGGTTCGATCATTTCAGCGCGAGTTGGAGTTCCAGTGGTTTCAGACTTTCGTCCGGCCGACATGGCTGCCGGAGGTAAGGGAGCCCCACTGGTTCCCTATCTCGACTACATGTGGTTTCGCGATGCACGCGTTGGACGCATCGTGCAAAACATTGGTGGGATCGCGAACCTGACCGCGATTCCCGCCGGAGCTGGCTCTGAACACGTGGTCGCCTTCGACACTGGGCCGGGAAATATGGTGATCGATGCGCTCACGCAGAAGTTGTTCGGCAAGCCCTTCGATCGCGATGGGAAGATCGCATCCTCAGGAGAGGTTGTCGAGCCAGTTATTGCACAACTTCTGAAAGAATCCTTCTTCCGTGCCAAGCCTCCGAAGACAGCTGGGCGCGAGGAATTTGGACGGGAATTTGTCGCCGATTTCCTGCTGAGATGCAGAAAGGCTCGCAAGCAAGATATTGTCGCCACGGCTACTGCGTTGACTGCGAGATCGATTGCCGACGCCGTGAACCGATTTCTGCATTCCGAAATCCCCACCCTTCGACTTCGCTCAGGGCAGGCTTCTGGCAAAGTCGGCCAGAACCGGGACACCCGCAGTCGTTTCGCCGAAATCATTGTCTCCGGTGGTGGGGCACGGAATGCCACTCTGATGGCGATGCTCGCAGAGTTGATGGCGCCGATCGGAATCGTCGTGCGGTTTTCAGACGAGTTTGGATTGCCCTCCGAGGCCAAAGAAGCCGTTGCTTTTGCCGTGATGGCCTACGAGACATGGAATCGGCGGCCCTCGAATATTCCTTCTGCTACTGGAGCGGCGCGCGCTGCTGTGTTGGGGAAGATCTCCTATGCGTAATGCAGGCGTCAGGCGTCGGGCGTCAGGCGTCAGCGCAGCAGTGTCCCTGCCCCTGTTGCTTGCGTTCCTCTTCCCTCTCCTTTCCTGTTCCAGCACACCCGACTCAAACACGCTCGTCATGATCATCGAGTCGAGTCCAACGAATCTTGATCCCCGGGTGGGAATTGATGCCCAATCGGAGCGTATCGACAATCTCATCTTTGATGATCTGCTATCGCGCGGCGACGATCTGAACGTCGCTCCGGGTCTGGCGGAGAAATGGGACGTTCCCGACCCGCTCACCTATGTGTTTCACCTGCACTCAGGTGCGAAGTTTCACGATGGCCGTCCCCTTACATCGCGGGATGTGAAGTGGACCTTCGACTCCCTCCTGCAAGGCAAGATTCGTAGCACCAAGGCCGCCGTGTACAAGTACGTCGACCGTATCTGCGCACCGGACGAACAGACAGTCACGTTCCACATGAAAGAACCGGATGCGACCCTGCTCTGGAATCTATCGGACGGAGCGATGGGAGTTGTGCCTTATGGCAGCGGAGATGAGATCACCTTGCATCCGATCGGTTCCGGGCCCTTCAAATTCGTCAGTGCTGAGACGGATCGTGAGGTCGTCCTGGAACGCAACGACGGTTATTGGGCCGGCCCGCCCAGGTTAGCTCGTGTACGATTCGCGGTTGTGCCCGACGAAACTACAGAGGCTCTCGAGTTGCGCAAAGGCAGCGGCGACATCGCAATTAATTCCCTAACACCTGATACGGTGGTCACCCTCGAAAAAGACGCGAACCTCAGAGTCGAACACGGCGGTGGAACGCGCCTCGCCTATCTAGGCTTCAACCTTCGCGACCCAGTTTTGAGGGATGTTCGCGTTAGGCAGGCAATCGCCTACGCGCTCGATCGTCAGCCCATGATCGAGTATTTATGGCGGGGACTCGCACAGCCCGCCCGCAGCGTGCTACCTGCTCAGAGTTGGGCCTACAACGGAGATGTCGCCCCCTACGATCACGATCCGGAAAAAGCCAACCGGATTCTCGACGCAGCCGGTTATCCAGAAATCAACGGCATCCGTTTTCACATCACGATGAAAACGTCGACCGACGCTAACACGCGGTTGATGGTCGCAGTAATGCAACAGCAGCTTCGGGAGGTGGGGATCGCGCTCGACATCCGCAGCTTCGAGTTTGCTACGTTCTTTTCTGACGTCCAGCACGGCGCGTTTCAGATGTACGGCCTGCGATGGATTGGCGGTAACGAGGATCCCGATATTTTTGAATATGCTTTTCACTCGTCCAAGTTCCCGCCGAATGGCGCGAACCGCGATTACTACTCCAACCCGAAGGTCGACTCACTGATTGACAAAGCCCGGCGTGAAATCGATCCGAAGGCGCGCAAGCCGCTCTATGACGAAGTTCAGAGCATCCTGGCGCAGGAGCTGCCTTACATCAATCTGTGGTACCTCGATAACGTCCTAGTTCATACCAACCGGGTCCGCAACCTGCGTCTGAATCCTGCCGGCAACTACGATTTTCTGCGCACCGCAGAACTCGATTCCTCAAATTAGCTCGCTTATAACCGCACTCACTAGCAAACCTTAGAGGGAAAGCCTTCGCTGAGTCATTCTCTACGCGTGATACCATCGAATTTCAGGTATTTATGCGCATTCTTTTTATCGGCGACATCTTCGGGCGGCCGGGCCGGACAATTGTGAAAGACCGGCTTCCGCAAATTGTGCGGGAGCGCGGCATCGATCTGATTATCGCCAACGGTGAGAATTCCGCGGCCGGGTTTGGAATCACTCCGTCTCTCGCCGAAGAACTGTTTGAACTGAATATCGATGTCATCACCACGGGAAATCACGTCTGGGACAAGCGGGAGATCGTGGATTACTTCCAGATGGTGGAAGGCAATGGTCACGGACCCGCGCGGCGTGTACTGCGGCCAGCCAACTATCCGGCGGATATGCCAGGCTCTGGCGTTTACGAGGGAATGAAAGGCAAAGTGCCTTACGCCGTCATCAATCTGCAGGGGCGGGTGTTTATGGCATCAAACGACGATCCTTTCCGTGTAACCGACCAACTCCTGCAAAACATCAAGGCGAAGGTGATTTTCGTTGATATGCACGCGGAGGCCACCTCCGAGAAGATATCTCTGGGATGGTATCTCGACGGACGGGTCACGGCCGTCGTTGGTACACATACGCACGTGCCTACCGCAGACGAGCGGGTGCTCCCGAATGGCACGGCCTATATCACTGACGTGGGAATGAGTGGGCCGTACGACGGAGTGATTGGCGTGAAGAAGGAGCTGGTCGTGGGCAAGTTCCTGAACGGAATGCCGGTGAGGTTTGAACCTGCAACCGGGGATGTCCGCCTGTGCGCGGTTGTAATTGATTGCGATGAAGAGACCGGTCGGGCCCGCAGTATCGAGCGGTTGATGATTTCCTAGCGTCCTCGTCGAGCCCTGTTCTCGGTTTTGTGCAAGGTTGCTTTCCTATACGTTCTCAACTAAGGATGGAAGGTACTACCGTCACTGATCGTGCAGGACAGAGTCACGGTAAAATCAGGAAAATGCATTCCAAGCGGTCCAATTGGGCTACCGCTGCTTTGGCGGTGGCGATGGGAGTATCGTCGGCGTTCGCCGGCGAGATCTCGTCCGCACCTCCGGCGACCTGCAGGAATGGTGTTCCGGGCGGCGTCAGTTGCATCACTACCAAGAAAGATCTCAAAGACGCACAGGAAGCGTTCAAGCGCGGCGTAAAGCTTCACGATCATCAGCGATTCGAAGACGCTCTGGCGCGATTCGATGAAGCTGTCCGCTTGGCCCCGCAGAACCCCGAGTATCTGACCGCCCGCGAAATGCTCAAATCGCGGATGGTCTTCGGTCACATTCAACGGGGAAATGCGTTGCTCCTGCAAAATGCGAATACACGGGCGGCTCTTGAATTCCGTGCCGCGCTCGATCTTGATCCAGAAAATGGATTCGCCTTGTCGCGCCTGCAGGAATCCGCGCAGCCATTGGTTGTCGCACCATCGCTTCACCCTGTCGAGCCTGCATGGGCGAACTCAGAAGAGATTCATTTGTCCCCCACGGACGACACCGCTACCTTTCATTTCAGTGGTGACGTGAGGTCGTTGTTTGCACAACTGGGTGCCGCTTACAAGATCAACGTACAGTTCGATGACTCGGCTCCGTCGCGGCAGGTTCGATTCCAGGTCGACAATGTTGACTTCTTCACGGCGCTAAGGTTGGCGTGCAGGGTGAGCAAGACCATGTGGGCGGCACTCGATGCACACCAGATGCTGATCGCCGCCGACAGCAACGAGAATCACAAGCAATACGACCGCATGTCGCTGCAGCGGTTCAGAATTCCGCCGCACACGTCTCCCCAGGAAGTTACCGACTATCTCAATACGCTCCGTCAGATTTTTGATCTGAAGACTATCAGCGCCGGTCAAACCGCCGATATGCTCGAAGTCCGCGGACCGCAGCGCGCCGTTGAGGGCTGTGCGCTGCTTCTGGCTCAGTTTAACAACCCTAAGCCACAGATCATCCTGGATGTGCGCATATACCAGATCAGTCAGATGTTGACCCGCAACATCGGCGTGCACATCCCGAATACCTTCAACCTATACAACATTCCAGCAGGCGCCCTTGCTGCCCTCGGAGGGCAGAACATCCAGGATCTGATTAACCAACTCATCGCGTCCGGCGGGATCAATCAGGCCGGAAGCACTTCCCTGGCGGGATTGTTATCGCAGCTGACAGGGCAGCAAAACTCCATCTTCAGTCAACCGCTTGCTACCTTTGGTGGCGGTCTCACGTTGATGGGGCTCAGCCTGGATCATTTTACTGCGCAGCTTTCCTTGAATGAATCTTGGGTGCGCACCCTTGACGATGTCTCGTTGCGCGCTGGGCAAGGAACTGATTCAACATTCCATCTCGGCCAGCGCTATCCGATTCTGAATGCCAGTTATGCTCCGATCTACAACTCGCCGCAGATTTCGCAGGTCCTCGGCAATCAAAGCTACATTCCCCCGATTCCGTCCGTCAGCTATGAAGATCTGGGCGTGAATCTGAAGACGAAACCGACGGTCCACGGTGACGGTACAGTCAGTATGCAACTGGAGTTACAAGTACGATCTTTGACAGGTCAATCTGAGAACGGCGTACCCGTCATTTCCAACCGCGAATACAAAGGCAGTATCCGGGTTAAGGATGGAGAACCGACCTTCCTGGCTGGCATGGTTTCTGACAATGACCTCAAATCGATGAGTGGCCTGCCCGGCTTCGGGCTCATTCCGGGCCTCAATATGGTGATGGTGAGCAACACCAAGCAAGTAGATTATGACGAGCTTATGATCGCCATCACACCTCACGTAGTCTCGAACTTCGACCGGACCACCAACGAGATCTGGCTCAGCGAAAAGTAGGAAGACCGGCTTTCGGCGGTCCGGGCGTTTCGCTGACAGCCGAGACTATTTCGCCTCTTTTGCCGCAAAATCCACCAGGCTCTTGTAGACATCCGTCAGGCGAGCATCGAAACTGCCTATCTTGCGCCCGTTGATGTAGAGCGTGGGGGTGCCGCTGACGTCGACTTTCTTTCCCAGAGCTATGGAAGCATCGACATGCGCCTTTGTCTCCGGCTTGGCAGCGCAGGCGGCAATTTCGGAGCCCTTCACGCCAGCACCATCTGCAAGAGCGGTCAGTTTCTCGTCGGCGTTTTCGGCGGTGATATCCGACTGAGTTTCATAGGTTTTCGAGACAAATTTCCAAAAGGCATCGTTGGAGGTGCGTCCGACGCAGTCAGCGTAATACGCTCCCTTGGCAGCCCAGTTGTGCATCTCGAGCGGAAAATTCTGAAACACAAAACGAGCCTGCGGTTTAGCCGCGACTAAGCCTTCGATAGTGGGCTGAGCGGCCTTGCAGGCAGGACACTGCAGATCGCCGAATTCCACGATCGTCACCGCCGCATCCTTCGGTCCTCGGGAAGGGCCTGTAACACCCGCTTCCAATGCTTTCTTAGCTGGGTCAAACGGCTTCGCACCGAACGGAATAATGTCGCCAACCAGCGCATGTTCTCCGTCGGACCCCACATAGAACTTTGTCGATTGCTGTCCCTGCCCGTTCGCCAGGATCACCGTGACCTCGGCTAGTCCTGCGATCGCCGATGGCTTGATACTCGCAATCTTCCAGGTCATGTCGCTCTGGTAGCCGAACTGTTCATGCAGAAAAGCATCGACCGTCGCTTCTGAGGGCAAGTCCGGCGTGGCATGAGTTCCGAGTTTCTCGGCGGGCTTGGCTGGTTTCGTCGCCTGGGCCGCTACGGCGCCGGCTAACAACGCGACTGTCACAATCGAGCGGACAAGAGAGAGCATGGATTCCTTTCGCATGGGCACAGTTTTGTCGATGATTCTAGTTCGGCATCACTAGAATACGTCAGATTCGCAGGTCATAGCTCCGACTTTGCAGCAATGGGGAAGCGGCGTCCGTAGCCAAATGCCTTCGGTGAAATCTTCAGTCCCGGAGCAGCCTGCTGGCGCTTGTATTCCGCCCGGTCCACCATCCGGACGACCCGCTGTACGGTCGCAATGTTGATCTTGCGGTCGGATGCGATTTGTTCCGCAGGATGCGAGTCTTCCACATAGTCTTCTAGGATCGCATCAAGAATGTCGTACGGCGGCAGCGAGTCGGTGTCTTTCTGGCCAGGCCGCAACTCCGCAGAAGGGGGCTTCTCGATGGACGCTCGGGGGATCAAAGGACGCAGGGAGTTGACGTATTCGCTGAGGCGGTAAACCAGCGTTTTCGGAACGTCGGAAATAACTGCCAGCCCACCTACCATGTCGCCGTACAGCGTGCAGTAGCCGACACCGAGTTCGCTTTTGTTGCCGGTCGAAAGCACGATCGCCCCGAACTTGTTCGAAAGCGCCATCAGCAGCATTCCGCGCGCGCGGGATTGCAGGTTCTCTTCGGTGACATCTTCCTTCAATCCGGCGAATACCTGCTTCAGCATCTGACGATATGCGTCGTAAGCCGGATTGATTGAGATAAGTTCGAAGCGAATGCCCATATTGGCGGCGAGACTGCGTGCATCTTCAATAGAGCCCGGTGAGGAATATGGGCCCGGCATGCCCACACCGATTACATTCTCTGCGCCCACGGCATCTGCTGCGATCGCGGCCGTGAGCGCGGAGTCGATGCCACCGCTCAGTCCGACGATCGCCTTTCCAAATCCACATTTGCTGATGTAGTCGCGCGTTCCCAGCACCAAGGCTGCGTATGCGCTGGCTACATCACCGGGAATCTGCTCGTGCATTTCGCCAGTGAGGCTCTGGGAGTCGAAGTAGATCAGGTCTTCTTCGAACGACTTTCCTTGCGCAATGACCTTCCCTTCGCGATTGAGCACCAGGCTCGAGCCGTCGAATACCAGGCTGTCGTTGCCTCCGACTTGATTCACAAGAGCAACTGGAACCTTATGTTGGCGGGCAATACTGGCTAGCATCTCGCTTCGGAACTCGCGTTTGCCAATCCAGAACGGGGAGGCAGAAATGTTGAGAACGAAATTTCCACCCGAGTGAATAAGCGATTCCACCGGATCCACGGTGTAAAGACGTTTCTTCCAGAACTGCTTGTCGTTCCACGCATCCTCACAGATCGTCAAGGCCATGCGGTTTCCGCAAAACGGAAAGAGTTCCTGACTTTTTGCCGGTGCGAAATTGCGCATCTCGTCGAAAACGTCGTATGTGGGCAACAGCATTTTCGACTGAATAAAGGCGATCTTGCCGTCCATGAGCAAGGCGGCCGAATTCATCACACTCTTTCCGGTATCAGAATCCGCGGGCGTGACCATGCCGCAGATCACCGCGATTCCATTGGTAGCGGCGGCGATTTGCTCAGCCGACTGCTGGTTGCGGGCAACGAACGTGGGGCGCTCTACCAGATCACGGGGCGGATACCCGGAGACCGAAAGCTCCGGAAAGAGGATCAGGCCTGCTCCAGTCGCCTTGGCTCGCTGCGCGTAATCGATAATCTTGGCAGCGTTACCGGAGAAATCTCCGACCGTGGGATTGATCTGTCCAAGCGCGATCTTCACGCATTTAGTGTAAAGCTTGCCGCCGGGGAGGGGCGAATTCCGATTTTGGAACAAGCTTCCGCTTTTCAGCGGAAAAACTTGCCAGACCTGCTACAATATCGATTTTGTAGGGATGGAGGGTACGATGTCCCAGCGTAGACTATCCGTGAAGTACTGCTGTTCGCTTTCTCTGCTTTTCGGCTTCATTCTTCTACTTATTTCCTCCTCGGCCGCTCAAAGCGGCGGCAAGACTCATGCCTGGATGAACACCAATCTGTCGCCCGATGAACGCGCGTCGATGGTCGTCAAGGCCATGACACTGGACGAAAAGATCCAATTGCTCCACGGCACTGGCATGGTCGGGCTCAGCCCGATGAGCCCCCTGGCAGTTCACTCGAACGGCGGTGCCGGGTATGTAGTCGAGATCCCTCGGCTCAGCATTCCAGCCATTCAAATGTCCGATGCTGCGTACGGCGTGCGTATGAGTGGCGAGAACGGACGTTATTCCACCGCATTGCCCTCCTGCGTTGCCGGCGCTGCCAGTTGGGATCCGCAAGGCGGATTCGAGTATGGCGGACTTATAGGACGCGAACTCCGGGCACAGGGCTACAACATGGGCTTAGGCGGTGGAGTGAACCTGACCCGAGAGCCGCGCAACGGCCGTACGTTCGAGTACATGGGAGAAGATCCCGTGCTGGCCGGCAAAATGGTTGCCTCGGTGATCAAGGGCATCCAGGCGCAACACGTTCTGGGCGATATCAAGCACTACGCCTTCAACGATCAGGAGAGCGGCCGCAACGCGGTGAACATCACCATCGATAAACGTGCTGCGCGAGAGAGCGACCTGCTCGCTTTTGAAATTGGCATCAAAGAATCTGATGTGGCAGGCGTGATGTGTTCCTATAACCGGGTTGATGGCGATTACGCCTGCGAGAACAAGTACCTGCTCAATGACGTTTTAAAGAAGGATTGGAATTTTAAAGGATTTGTCCTCAGTGACTGGGGTGGTGCTCACAGCATCGAGAAAGCGTCGGCCGCAGGCATGGATCATGAGCAACCCGGATGGATCTTCTACGGCGATGATATGAAGAAAGCGGTGGAGTCTGGACGGGTCCCACAGGCGGAACTGGATGATCACGTTCAACGCATTCTGCGTGCAATGTTTGCCGTGGGGTTGATTGACAATCCTCCGGAAAGAAGTGTTCCGGATGTTCTCGGTGGCTTGGAAGTAGCCCGAAAGCTCGAAGAACAGAGCATCGTTCTGTTGAAAAATGAAAAGGGACAACTTCCACTCGATGCGGCGAAAATTCGCAGCATCGCCGTGATTGGTCCCCACTCCGATGTGGGAATGATTTCCGGCGGTGGCTCCGCACAGGTCGATCCCCCGATTGGAAATGCCATCCTGCCGCCGGGCAAAGGACAAACGCGATGGCTGGAACCGGTATGGTTCCCGACATCCCCGCTAAAATCCATCCGTGCCAAAGCCGCGAAGGCCAATGTGCAGTTCGATTCAGGCGCCGATCCCGCGTCTGCAGCGGCTCTGGCAAAGAAGTCCGATGTCGCGATTGTTTTCGTATACCAGTGGGAAAGCGAAGATATGGATTTGCCCAGTCTGGCGCTCCCCGAGCATCAGGATGACTTGATTGCGGCAGTCGCGGCAGCGAATCCGCATACGGTCGTTGTGGTGGAAAGCGGTGGCCCGGTCACTATGCCCTGGGCCGACAGAGTTAGCGCAATTCTGGAAGTGTGGTACGCCGGCAGCGGTGGGTCGGAGGCCGTATCTAACGTGCTGTTCGGGGACGTGAATCCCAGCGGGAAGCTGCCATTAACCTTCCCACGTACCGACGCTGACCTGCCTCATCCAACTGTCGTGAAACCTCCGAAGGAGTCGCAAGCGGACTTCAGCAAGCCTGAGCCTTGGAAACAGATTGCCGCCGGATTGGCGCCCTTTCAGGTCACCTACGATGAGGGCGTGAAGGTCGGCTACAAGTGGTATGACGCCGAGAAGAAGCCGGTTCTCTTCCCCTTCGGTTTCGGACTCTCCTACACGACCTACTCGTACTCCGGACTGAAGGTTACGCCGGGTCAGAACCCGAAAGTATCTTTCACCGTAAAGAACACGGGCAGCCGCGATGGAGCCGAGGTCGCCCAAGTCTACGCTTCGTTGCCCGCCGCTGCGGCCGAGCCTCCAAAGCGGTTAGTTGGCTTTAGCAAATTCTGGCTTAAGCCAGGCGAGAGCAAAGAAGTCACGATTGACGTCGATCCGAAGTTCATTTCGATCTTCAACGTCGAGAAAAATGGATGGCAGTTGCTTCCCGGAGAGTACAGCTTCATGGTCGGTGGATCGTCGCAAAGTCTGCCGCTGAAGCAGTCGGTGACGTTGAACTGAGACTGAAGGACCGCCAGTCAGGAAAAGGCCGCTAGCGGACATTCCCGTCAGCGGCCACTTCTTTTGCCGCGGCCAGCACTTCGGGGATGACAGCGTCGATATCGGCTTCCTTGGTGCGGTGATTCACGATGCATGCCCTCAGGCAGAACTTCCCGGCCAGTGTGGCATTTGAAATATAGACGCGACCTCGTCTTTGTGTGCGTTGCAGAACTGCCGCGTTGAATTGATTTAATCCATCTTCGGACATTCCAGTTGCGCCGCGGTGGAGAAAGCAGACCGCACTGAGTTCTCCGCGACTCATCAACTCCAGCTCGGGTTGGCGCTCGATTGCTTCTGCGAGTCGTCGAGCGTGGCTGAGATCCTTGCGGATGGATTCCCGGAAAGCGGTTAGACCGTGATAGCGGAGCGAGAGCCAGATCTTGAGTGCGCGGAATCGGCGCGACAATTCCAGAGATTCTTCGAAGAAGGCAAATTTCTCGATCGGATCGGTGCTCAGTGCGCGTGTGTAGTCTCCGCTGTGTGAGAACGCTTTTTGTGCGGCCTCGGAGGACCGGTATAGTAGACAGCCACAATCCAGTGGCTGATAGAGCCATTTATGTGGATCCAGCGAAATCGAATCGGCGAGTTCCAGGCCATCGAATTTGTTCCGCTCCGCGATGGCGGCCAGCGCCCCATAGGCACCGTCAATATGGAACCATGCATCATGCTCACGGGCAATCTCGGCAATCTTTGCAAGAGGGTCGATCGCTCCGGTGTTAACAGTTCCTGCCGACGCCACAACTGCAAGCACAACTCTTCCAGCGGAAGTGTCTTTTGCGATTTGACGCTCAAGTTCTCCAATATCCATTCGCAGCGAAGAATCGACTGCGACGAGACGCAGATTTTGACGCCCTATTCCAAGTAGTGCCACGCTCTTTGGGATGGACATGTGGACTTCCGACGATGCATAGACGACTGCCCCCGGGTTAACGCCTCGCTCATTGGCTGGCGCCTTCGCCTCGCGGGCCATCGCGAGCCCCATCAGATTTGCCGAGGAGCCACCTCCCGTCAGATAGCCCCGAAACCCCGGACACGCAATCGCCTCGGCCAGCCACTTGATGACGGTTTTCTCGATCATCACCGCTGCGGGGCCGGAACGCCAGGCAGTGACGTTCTGATTCAGAATGCTGGCGAGAAGATCTCCCGTCGCAGCCACGGGATCTCCCGATCCCAGCACGTAGCCGAAAAAGCGGCCGTTGGGCGCACGTGATGAGCGGAGCACTTGCGGTAAGTCGTCGAATGCCGCCTCTCCGATTCCTCGCTCCGGCAATGCAGAATCGAACGCGCGCTGCGATTCCTCGCCGCTTGTCACTGGAGCTATCGGCCGTGAATCGACACCGTCCAGATACTCCGCTGTAACCTGCGCGACCCGATCCGCGAGGTGGCGGAACTGGCTCGCTGAAATTTCCAGTGGATTCATCCCCATCACTCGCCGCCAGCCGGAATGACGGTGTGTTTAGGCTTAGGGACAGGCACCGAGCCTTTGCTGTCCTTCCACAATACTCGATTCAGGCGAGCCGCTCCGGCAGCATCAGGCCGCGAGAAATTCATCGACGACGAAACTTTCGCGCCCGGCGCATTGCTCTTGTTGGTCTCGTAGATGAGCCCATTCTTCTGGTTGCGATAATCCGCGCTGTAGGGCTGCTGATCTCCCGCGCCTGAGAAGAGTCCGCTCATCACTGGCGCATATGCGTCATTCTGGTTCATCGGGGGAAGTCCCAGCAGCATCTCCATCGTGTGCATCATGTTTACTGTCGTGTAGAAGCGATGCTCCACGTTGGGCTTCGCCGCCGATCCCGGCGAATACTTACTGATCACGAACGCGGTGGAACGATGAGCATCGACGTGGTCCGCGCCATCCTGTGCGTCGTCTTCAAGAACGAAGATAGCCGTGTCGTCCCAGTACGGACTGTGCGATACGGCGTCGACCACGCGGCCGAGGGCCAGATCGTTATCTGCAACGTTAGCGGCCGGACGAGCATACTTGGGACGAGTACCTCCAGTGTGATCGTCTGGTAGATAGAGCAAAATGAACGATGGCAGTTCAAACTCGGGTCCCTCATGCGACTCGCGTGCTCGCACAAAGGCGCCGAATTCATTCAGGAATTCATCGGCGCGAAGTTGATCGGGATAGTCGGTGTTGAAGTCCGGAAAGAGAGGGTCGAAGTGACCTCGGATTGCGGCTTTTGTAGGCTTCACGCTGCTCACCAGAGGCACAGGCCAAGGCCATGGACTCGCGCCGCCGTGAGGATTGCCAACGTTTGGGGGCAGAGTCCCCCCTTGCGTGACCTCGTTCCGCGGACAAGGTGCCTCCGATGTCGGCGGAGTGGTCGATGAGGCATCGGCACGGTATCCGGTGCACCACACCGCATACACGAACTCGCCATAAATACGGAAGGTCTTGTTGTTTTTCGTGAGGTTGTCCCAGATGAACCCGGTCATCGGGTCGTCGATGTCGGGCAGGTTGCGCTCCAGCGGATACTCCTCAGCATTCTGGCCTTGGAAATCGTACGTTCTCTCTTTTCCGCGGTAGGCAATCTGCCAGGTTTTCTCGTTGTAGTCACTAGTGATCGCTGCCGTGGACCAGACGTGTCCATCGCCGGAGACTTCTCCGCTATCGTAAAAATTGTCGAGCACGCCAAACTGCAACGCGAGTTTGTGCTCGTTGGGTGTGATGTCCTCGCCGTACATGGTGAGCGATGGATCGCCGTCCCCAACCTTCAGATCCCCGAGAATCTGATCGTAGGTGCGATTCTCTTTCAGCACGTAGATCACGTGCCTCATCGGATTCTGACCGCCGGTGAAATTGATTGTCCCGGGATCGCTGCGGAAGAGATTGTCACGCTCGACCATCTGCGTGTATTGCGGGAGTTTCTCGATCGTGGCAGGGATATTCAGACGTGCGACCGACCCCCTGATCAGGGTAGGTATGTACGGATGCTCTTTGTGCTTGGTCTCATAGACGGTCTTTCCCATTTCTTTGTTGGCGCGCGCGCCTTCGCCTTTGCCGGTAGCGATGAGGAGATCGTCGCCGTGGACGGCGAGCGCGGTGGGATACCAATCGGTGGGGATAAGTCCAAGAGGCGCTTGAAGGAATGTCTCAGGGCTATGGCCGCTTCCGATTTGTGCGCCCACGTCTGACACATCAAAGACGCAAACTGCATCGGTTGACCCATCCGCTACAAAGAGCAGCCGCCCGTCAACGGATAGGGCCAAAGCTATTGGCGACGAACCCGCGAATCGCTGATTTTGCACGGTAGTGGAGAGTCTGGCTGTCGGAGCGAATTCTTTTTCCCCACTATCGGCCGCTAGCACCCTCGTCGGTAGCACCTCCACCGTGTCCGTATTTGATTGCGCCACGTATAGAACTTTCTCGTCCGGGCTTAACAAGATAGCGCTCGGGTGCGTTCCAGGCGCCTGCGGATCCGCGAAACGACGAAGTTTGATGCGCTGGGAAACTGTTCCGCTCGCCAGATCCATTTCCGCGACCTCCGATGAATTCCATAGAGTGCACCATGCCCGGCGCCCGTCTTTCGTAGCTACACACGTGTAAGGATACGAGGCGGGTACCAGATCGGTGGTGGGCAGATGAATCGTCTGGGGCGTCGTTCCCACCAGGTCTGTCTTGCTTAAATCGAATGTCCGCAGAATCCTCCCGTTCGCCGGATCCAGCAATATCGCGTTGTCCGACAGATTGTTTGCGATCAGCAGCTTGTCGTGCCCGCCATCCGAGATGGCCGCAATCCCCGCCGGATACGGAATCGCCTTGTGCGGCGGCGCCATCAATCCCACGGCCAGCGTCTTCCCCGCCGGCAGCGACTGCAACGGAATCGGAATGAATCGCTCCGGCGCAACTTTCCCCGCCGAAAAACTGTAGACCGCGATGCCATTCCCCAAGTCGCCTTTCTTCTCTCCCGTTGGATCCGTTAGCGATCCTACTGACGCGTACAAATGCTTCCCATCCGAACTGAACGCCAGCCCGATGAAATAACTCTGGTGCGACGTATCGCTGAAGCGCGAATCGGGAAAGTCGGCGATCTTATTCGTGTCTAGATTGAGCACCGAGATTGACTGGCGTGCCATCGTTTCCTGCGTGCCGTAGCCATAGTTCAGCAGCGCGGCGTAGTGCCCATCCGGACTGAGAACCATAGTCCCCGGAAAACTATTCGTGCTGCCGATCTTGCCCGGACTCGTAATAGTGAGTTGCTTACTGGTCGGAAGATTGATGACCGTTCCAGAGGGCTTCGTCTCTTGCGCACCTAGAAGAGTTGCAGTAAGAAGAGTTGCAGTAAGCAGAAAAAACACGATCCGTGATAGCGACCGCCAATACGCGTGAGACACGAATTCCTCCTCTTGCCGGTGCGGGCCAGCATTTCGATGAATGCCGATCAATTCTAATTGTGTTTGGCTGCCGGTTCGAGATCAGCTTCGACGTTCCGTTCTTCCCCGGACTGCAGGCGCACTGTCGGCTGGTTTGCAGCGCCATCCAGATAGAACCATCGCCTGTAACCGGATGCCTCAATCACAATCAGAACGTCTTGATCGGGCGGAATAGCAACGGTATCCTGATTAAAGGCAGTGAATCTCGTCCCGATCCCTTTCTCTACTTGTGCTATTTGGATGTTGGCGTTCTTGACTGGAGCCCCAGTATTTTTGTCGACGACGGAGAAGTTAATGCGTGCCGGTGTTGCGCCGACCTTTATCGTTAAATGTGCCGAAGGCTTTTGCGCTGTAAGACTCACAACTTGCCCATTCTTAGCCAAGTCGGTGTCGCCCCAGTAGCCGTCAGAAGGCTTCTCCGCGCTTGCCCGATTGGTGTCGATCGGAACCTGTAAATCAAACTTCCCCGCATCGTCCGCCTCGGGTCCGCAACTCGAATGACCTGCTTGTTCGTCAAAGTGACCGAAACACAATCGAGCGTGAGATATCGGATCACCGCTTTGGTTCACGACTGTTCCGGAGAGATGGCCCATCGCAGGCGAGGTCTGTGCGGTCTGGGCGGCCACGGGCAACGCGGCAACAACAATGAAAAAACAGAGCGGGCGCATACTACCTCCCAGGCAGCGAAATTCTAGCACTGCCTCGTCTGCTTTTCTCTGAGTAACAAACGTCTACAAGCCAGACGCCCGCGAGGTGGGGTGAGAAGAATCCTGCTCTTCCGGATGCACATTGTGTCGAACATCGGACCCTTGCACCCAGAAGATGACGTCTTCGGCGATGTTCGTGGCGTGATCGGCGACGCGCTCAAGGTTCCGGGCCACCAGCAACGCATCGAGCGCCTGGCGCACGATGTCCGGACGCTCATTCATTGCTTTCACAAGTTGGATGAACGCGTCATCGCGCATGCGATCGATCACGTTGTCCATCTCCAGCACGGCCTGTGCGAGTTCAACCTTTCCTTCAATAAATGACTCTAACGCTCGACGAACCATAGCGCTGACTGCGGCGCCCATGCGGGCGATATCCACTGGCAAGTCGGCTGCCGGCAAGTCCACCATGTCCATCACTCGCTCGGCGATATTGACCGCCTGATCGCCGACTCGTTCCAGATCGGCATTGATTTTCGTCACAGCGAGGATGAACCGAAGATCCGTCGCCATGGGCGCTTGCATGGCGAGAAGGTCAAAGGCGGCCTCGTCAATTTCGCGCTCGGCGGTATTGATCAGGCTCTCGCCTTCGAGCACCATCTGGCAGCGTGTCAGGTCGCGTTCCACATAGGCCTGGCGAGCACGGTCGACGGCCTGCTCCGCCAGTCCTCCCATGCGAAGCAACCGTGTCCGAAGATCGTCGAGGCCCTGCTGGAAACGCGTGCGCATTTACGAACCTTCCTGGTTCGGACGTTTCATCCGAACCTGCCAGTGATGTAGTCTTCCGTCTTCTTGTCCGACGGCTTGGTAAAGATCTTTTCCGTCTTGTCGAACTCGATCAGCTTGCCGAGCAGGAAAAATCCAGTAAACTCCGCAACCCGGGCCGCCTGCTGCATGTTGTGAGTCACGATCACGATGGTATACCGCTCTTTCAGCTGAAAGATCAACTCCTCGATTTTGCCGGTCGAGATCGGATCGAGAGCCGAGCATGGTTCATCCATCAACAGAACTTCAGGTTCAACCGCGAGAGCGCGGGCGATGCACAACCGCTGCTGCTGGCCACCGGAGAGGCTCGCTCCAGATTTTTTGTGCAGGTGATCCTTCACCTCTTCCCACAGCGCAGATACTGCGAGTGAGCGCTCGACAACATCGTCCAGCTTCCGACGATCGCGGAACCCGTTGAGTTTCAGCCCCGATGCTACGTTGTCGTAAATCGACATCGTCGGAAATGGATTCGGCTTCTGGAACACCATGCCCACTCGCCGCCGGAGTTGCGTGGGCGACGTTCCGTTGTAAGCATCGATTTCTCCAATGCGAACTTTCCCGTCAACACGTGCTTCCGGAATGGTTTCATGCATGCGATTGAGGCAGCGAATGAACGTAGACTTGCCGCAACCGGAGGGCCCAATCAGCGCCGTGGCGTGGTTGGCCGCGACATTCAGATTGATGTCGTAAAGCGCCTGGCCTTTGCCGTACCAGGCATTGAGTTTTTCGACCTGAATTCCAACACCCATGATTAAGCCGCCCCGAATGAGCCGCGGCGTACGACATAACGAACCGCCGCAACGGATGTCACGATAAGAACGATCAATACGAACGAGCCAGCCCAAGCCTGGCGATGCCAATCTTCGTATGGGGAATTCGCGTAAACGAATATCTGCAGAGGAAGCGCAGCCGTGGGCTGATCGTAGCGCAGATTCCAGAACTGGTTTCCGAGTGTCGTAAACAGCAACGGCGCTGTTTCTCCCGCGATGCGCGCAAAAGCGAGCATGATTCCGGTGATCACCCCGGATGTCGCCGTGCGAAGCACAATCGACAGCGTCGTCCGCCAGCGCGGCACCCCCAAACCGTAGGCCGCTTCCCGCAACGCTTGCGGCACCAGCAACAACATCTCTTCTGTGGTGCGGCAAATCGTGGGCACCATCATTATGGCGAGGGCAGCACCTCCGGCTAATGCGGAGAAATGGTGCTGATAGAGCACAACGATGGCGTAGCCAACAATTCCAATTACGATGGATGGGACACCGTTCAATACATCGGCGGTAAAGCGGATCGTGCTTCCTAGTCGGTTGCGGCCAAACTCCGCGAGATAAATACCTGCCCCAATCCCGAATGGCACACCGATGATGCTGGCAATCGCGAGAATCATGAGCGATCCCACGATGGCGTTCGCCATACCGCCCCCAGCCTCCCCGACAGGTTTCGGCGTCTGTGTCAGGAACGACCAACTGAGGGAGCCGAGTCCGCGATAAACCAGATACCCGAAGATGGCCACTAGCGGTGCCAACACAAGGAGGACCGTCAGCACGGCCAATCCAGTCATCACTCGGTCTGTAATTCGACGTCGCAGACTAATCGGAGGAACGGTGGTTTTCGCGGTGGTTTTCGCGGCAGTTGTCTCAGGCATGGCCCCTCGCGGGCTGGCCGCGGGTTACTGTCCACACCAGCACTCGGGCAAGCGCATTGACAACAATCGTGACCAGGAACAAAGCCAGTCCAATTTCCACCAGGGCAGAGAGATACGTGTCACCGGTCGCTTCACTGAATTCGTTGGCGAGCACGCTGGCCATCGTGTAACCAGGGGCGAAAAGGGACTTCGCAATCTCCGGCCGGTTGCCAATCACCATCGTTACAGCCATCGTCTCGCCGAGTGCCCGGCCCAGCCCCAGGATGATCCCTCCAACGATTCCAGCACGGGCGTTGCGCAGAACTCCAACCCGGATCATTTCCCAGCGGGTCGCACCGAGAGCAAGCACGGCTTCCCGCTGGTGCTGCGGCACCACCATCAGCACTTCGCGGGTAATTGAAGAAATGATCGGGATGATCATGATCGCCAGGATGATTCCAGCGGCTAGCATGCCGATCCCGTATGGCGGACCAGAAAACAGTCCAGTCCATCCCATCGTCTTGGCCAAGAACGGCTGTACATAACCACTAAGCAACGGCACGAGCACGAAAATTGCCCACAACCCGTAAATCACGCTGGGGATGGCTGCCAGGAGCTCCACAAAGAACGACAGCGGATTGCGCAACATCTTCGGGCACATTTCCGTGGTAAACACGGCGACCCCTACCGAGAGCGGAACCGCAATCACCAGGGCCACCAGCGAGGAAACCAGAGTGCCGTAAATGAATGGCAGGGCACCAAACTGCTCGCTAACCGGATCCCAATCGCTGGCCGCGAAAAACTTGAAGCCGAAGGCATGCCAGGACAAGCTAGAACGGGTAACTAGTTCGTAGACAATCAGAACAAGAACACCGAGCACTGCCAAGCCACAGGCAGTAATAGCCGACTGGAAGACACGATCGCCAGCCTCTCCGCCAGAAGTTTGCAGCAGCGGCATCCGTTCAGCTGCCTCACCACCAACTTTCGCGGCTGCAACGGGTTGCGGACCAGGCATATCAGGCCGTGGGAATGCAGGATTGGCCATCGACCTTACCCTAGCAGAGGGTTGTTACAAAGGTGTTAAAAGTTGGGGCGTCTTTTTCATAGTGATTTCAGCAAGGCACAGTTGCGGCGATCACTGTTAGGCCCCAAACTCCACTGACTATCGTTCCCATCTCCATGTAAACTGTGGAGCTTCCCATGCCCACCCTCGCCGCAGTCGATATCGGTTCGAACTCCGTGCGGCTGAAAATCGCACGGCTCCAGGCAGGTCGGTTGCGCGCCTTGCACGAAGACCGCGAGGTAACGCGCCTTGGCGAAGGCGTCTTCAGCTCTGGGTTTCTCACCCCCGATTCAATGGCCGAGACGGTAAAAGTCCTCCGCCGCTTTCATCGCACCACGCAACAAATCGTCACCGACAGTGTCCGGGTCGTTGCCACGAGCGCGCTGCGGGATGCTCGCAACTCCCAGGCATTTCTGGAGTGGGTCCGTTCCGCAACCGGCTGGCGGGTGGAGATCGTTTCCGGTGTTGAAGAGGCGCGGCTGATTCACCTGGGACTGGTCTCAGGATCGCGAGTGGATCGCGTTCCGACCTTGATGATGGACCTCGGCGGAGGGAGTTGTGAGCTGACTATCTCGCATCGCGGACACATCCGAGACGCGGTCAGCCTACCTTTGGGCGCGGTCCGTCTGACGAATGAATTCCTGAGGCATGATCCAGTCCGCAAAGGAGAACTCAAACGCCTCCGAGGTTTCGTAACCCGTGAAGTAAATCGAATCGTCAGTCGAATCGGCTCGGCCCGGGTAAGAAACGTAATCGCCACGTCCGGAACGGCGGCGGCACTGGCCTCGGTCGCCACTCACCTGCGCCGCAGCAGAAGCGGTCAACGCATGATCGTTTCCCGTGCGGAAATGACGCGGATATCCAAGCGGCTCTCCAGGCTTCCGGTTGTTGAACGCAGGAAAATCGAGGGCATCGGGCCCCGTCGCGCCGAGATTATCGTCGCCGGAGCAATTGTGTATACCGAACTGCTCGATCGCCTGCGACTTAAGGGTTTCCGATACTCACCGCTCGGCTTGAGGGACGGAATCCTCGCCCAGATGGCGGCGGACTACGATCGCAGTACACGCTCGGGCCAGCAGATCGAATCCGAGCGGTGGGAATCGATCCTCAATGCCGTCGATCACTATCATATCGACCGGAAACACGCGCTGGACGTTCGCAATGCAGCGACCTCGTTGTTTTCAGCGCTGCGCTCAGTTCATCGACTGCCGCCCGAGTATGGGGAATGGCTCTCTGCCGCCGCCATGCTTTACGAAGTCGGCGATTACGTGAACCGGAATGGCCACCATCGCCATACGCATTACATCATCAGCAATTCTGAAATCTTGGGATATACGCCGCAGCAGCGCCGCATCATTGCCGCCATCGCTCGTTATCTCGGCAAATCGCGACCCACGATCGAAGATGGCCCCATGAAAGCGATCGAAAGCGCCGACCGCCCTGATGTGCAAAAAGCAATTGTCCTGTTACGTATGGCGAGGGCACTCAATCTCGGGCGTAGCCGTGCCGTCGAAAAGGTCCGCATTCGAGTACACGCTGCCGAGGTCACGCTCACCCTTGTTCCGCGCCGTCGTACCGGGATGGACTTGGAACTGTGGGCGATCGAAAAAGAACGGGATTACTTCCGGGAAGTTTTCGGGCGGGAACTCTCTACGGCCGCGTCGTAAAGCGCTCGCAACACTTTCGGTGTCAGACACCACTGTAATGTGCCAGAACTTCGACGCATTTCCACTTTCGCGACCGCGCCCTTCTTAAGTTCAAGCGACGCCTCGCAGCCTGAATCGCTGATCACCGAACCCAGGAACTGGCTCAGATTTGGGTTATGTCCTACCACCATCACCGCGTCCTGACGTGCATACTTTTCCAGGATCTTGCGGAAATCAGGCAGTCCAGCTTCAGGCCTGAGCCCGGTCTCGAGTTGCAGCTTGCCTTCGTAACTCAATTCGTTGCCAACTAGCGACGCAGTTTGTGTGCAGCGTTTCAGCGGGCTGGAGATTATGACGTCAACCTGAACATCGAGCGCCACCAGCGCGCGGCCAATGTATCCGCACTGGTCAATTCCCTCTTTGTCGAGGGCGCGCTTTTCATCCTTTTTGGGATTTACCATGTGCTCGCCAGCGCTCGCGTGGCGCAAGAAGTAGAGAATCATATGTTTCTATCGTACTCTCCCTGATGCAACCCTGCGTTTCTTGGGAGCTTCCGGCGAGGGGAATACCAGCGGAGCTTTTCCCTCCGCGACGCTCATCAAAAAGTCCTGCGCGCTAAACGCTGCCGCGCCTACGGGTGGGCGCCGGTTTCTTCGATTCCCGGTGACCGGCTGCCAAGCCCGAATGTAAGTCGCATCTTTGAGCAGAATTCGAGCTTTCCGGTTGTCGGACAAGTAGGCGTCCAGAATTTCGTGGCGCACACGGTTGCGGAGCATCTCATCGCGGAGGGGAACCAGAACTTCGACTCGCTCGTAAAGATTGCGCGGCATCCAGTCGGCGCTGCCAATGTAAATCTCTTCCTCCCCGCCATTCGCAAAGTAATAGATCCGGCTGTGCTCGAGATAACGTCCAACAACGCTGCGCACGCGGATGTTCTCGCTGACCCCCCTCACACCCGGTCGCAGGGCGCAAATTCCGCGCACGATCAAGTCAATCTCCACTCCCGCTTGTGAAGCGCGGTAGAGCGCCTGAACAACATTCTTGTCGAGCAGCGCGTTCATCTTCGCTATTATTCGGGCCGGATTTCCCTGCCTGGCGTGCTCGGCTTCGCGGTCGATCAATGCGATGCTGTTCTCCGCTAAGTCGAGTGGCGCAACGAGCAGTGGTTCGTAGCTGGGATTTTCTGCGTAGGCCGTCAAAAAACTGAATACGTCGTGCACCGCGCGGGTTATCTCCGGATTCGCCGTAAACAGACTCAAGTCCGTATAAATTCGTGCCGTGGTTGCGTTGTAGTTGCCCGTGCCGATATGGCAATAGCTCCGTGTGACTCCGTCGGGATCACGCCGGACCAGCAACGACAGCTTGCAGTGGGTCTTCAGTCCGACAAGGCCATGAAATACCTGCACGCCAGCGTCTTCCAGGTCGCGCGCCCAACGGATGTTGGAGGCTTCATCGAAGCGGGCCTTCAGCTCCACGACGGCCGTCACTTCTTTATGAGAGGCAGCCTCAATCAATGCGGGAACAATCAGCGAGTGCTCGCTGGTACGGTAGAGGGTTTGCTTAATGGAAAGAACGTGTTCGTCTTCGGCGGCCGACTCGATAAACCGCACCACAGCGTCGTAGGAATCAAACGGGTGGTGCAATAGGACATCGTGCGAGCGGAGTTCCTCAAATAAATCCTTCGACTTGGAAGTCAAGCGGAGCTCCCGGGGCGAAAAACTCCGATATTTCAGGTCCGCGCGATTGACCTGCTCGTAGACGTTGAACAGGCGCACCAGATTGACAGGACCGTTCACCGGAAAAACCTGCCAGGGATCCAACTCGAATACTGTGCGCAGCCGCTCAATGATCTCGGGATCCGCGTCCGCTTCAACCTCCATGCGAACGGCGTCCCCCTTGCGGCGGTTGTGGAGTTCCATGCGCACCGACTCCAGCAGGCTCCGTGCCTCTTCTTCCGCCAGGTACAAATTACTGTTACGTGTCACCCGGAAAGGTGCCGATGAAACGATGTCGTATCCGTGGTACATGCGCTTGGCATGATGGGCGACGAGATCAGCCAGGAAGATAAAATCCGCTGTCTCCGTCGAAGGTAGTCGGATTAATCTCGGCAGAACCCGCGGCACCGATACCACTCCGGTGTAGGTCAGGGCCGAGCGCCGGCGGCGTCTTAGCAGAAAAGCCACGCACAACGCCTTGTTGATCACCCTGGGAAACGGATGTGCGGGATCGACTGTTACTGGCGTGAGAAGCGGATCCAATTCCCTTTCGCAATACTCGTCCACAAATCGCATCGCTTCGGAATCCAGATCACTCAAGCCCAGCACTCGGATTCCGTTTTCCGCCAGCGCCGGACGAAGCCGAGCCCAACAGTCGTACTGATCATCTACAAACTCGTGCGCCAGCTTTGCAAGCACGTCCCGTTTCGCGGTCAACGTCAGGCCGTCCGGGCCCGACTCGTTGTAGCCGTCTTCGATCTGCTGCATCATGGCCGCAACCCGCACCTCAAAGAACTCATCCAGGTTGCTCGCCGTGATGGAGAGAAACTTTATACGCTCTAGTAGCGGATTCCCTTCGTCCTCAGCCTCTTCCAGCACACGCCGATTGAACGCGAGCCATGACGTATCCCGGTTGAGGAAATACTGTGGATTGTCTAGCGAAATGCGAACCATGGATGCTTTAGGGAATACTGCGAGAGTCCGAACCGCGGTCGCCAGCTTCCCGTTTAGTCCCCGCGGGACCATCAGTATAAAGGATTACGGGAGAACTCGCTGACCAGTCGGACTCTAAGACCTCAATCCCTTTATGGAACTAAAATCGGCACCCGGGATGACCCGGGTGCCGAGTTTAAACGTAGGCCATTTTATTCCGCCTTACGGCAGGTAATAGCGGAAAGATGTCCAGATCATATTATCCACGGCCTTCGGCGAGATGCCGTTCCCTGACCACCCGCTTCTAGTGAAGTACGAGTACTGAATCCCCCAGCGGAGGCCGCCTTTGGGTCCCTGGGTCAACTTGTTCCAGAACCCAATCGTTCCCTCCAGTACGATCCGAGTATCTCCCGCACAGGTACCGCCTCCGGAAGGAGTCAGCTGATTCGACGGCGGAGACTGAGTGCTGCAACCCGAATTGTTGGCGAACGGCGAACCGTAACCACCGATCCCGTTTGTTCTGATCGTAGTGGTTGTGGTCCCCGGAATTGCGGGAATGCCCGCCGTCGGGTTTGCCGGGATCGCGGGCGTCTTCACGATCGCGATGCTGGTGTAATTGGTAAACGCTGTACGCCAGCCGTATTCGCCGCCGAAGTCAGCGTAAATGTCCCATTTTGAATTGGGGTGCAACACAACCTCGCCCAGCGCATGCGCACTACGGATCTCAGCTTGCGTTCCATTGGGACGCAGCGTCAAGTCTGCAATCTGCGCGCTCGCGTAGCGTCCGATCCCCTCTCCATACCCTCCTTGAACACCGAATTCAGCCTTCTTGCCAGCGATGGGAAAGCGTAAATTGCCGCCGAACCCGCCGCCTGACCGCGTATCGTTATAGGCTCCGACGGCGCTGGACGTAAGAGAGCCGTCGATGGGGCAAGGAACCGTTGTCGGCGTTGCCGGAGGATTTGTATCGGTTGAGTTCGTGCCCACCACCGCGCATGGATACACTCGATTGCGGAACATGCTGTAGATCCCATAAAACTCGAGATGGGCCCACTTGGGATCCGCCACCGCCTTCACGATGATGTCCGGCGACTTGCTGAACGAATATCCCGTCGTGTCGGCGAAGTTAAGCAAGCCTCCGCCGGAACCCGGACCATCTACGAAGGCGTTGCCCACGGTGGTAACCGTAGCGGTGCCCAGGTTCGTGGTGGAAACGCTCGAAAAGCCCCGTCCGCCAATCGTTGCCTGCGGCGCTTCCACCGACACACCCAGCGCAAACTTGCCGTTGAAGTCCTTCACCACTCGGAAGCCATACTGCCGCGCCCAAGCGAATCCCACCTGGTATTGCGGGTCGATGGTCATGGGCAGAACTTCCGTGCGATTCGTGATTCCTTTTCTGGTTTCCGTCACTAGCGACCACTGCTGACCGCCCGTGAATATCCAGCCGCTGTCCAGTGCGGCCTGCGCAAACAGAACCCGCGAGCGCAGCACGTAGCTGTTGCTCTGCCGATTGTTGGAAGTCACGCCCGTTCCCAGAAAATCCGCTTCCCAGTATCCGGTCAATTTGGCAGGGCCAACCTTGCTTTCTGCCAACAGGGAAAGGCGGCTCTGACGGCCGGTGAAGTCGCTTTCGTTAATATGCGCCAGTGCATTCCCGGGATATGGAATGCTATTGAACGGTGTGTTAATGCTGGCCTCGTTTGCCCTTTGACGTGTCACCGTTTCTGCCGCAATGAATCCGCCTGGCGTGAGGCTAACTCCCTTATAGCGGATCGTCATCGGAGACTCAGACAGGTTCTTCTGAGTTTCCTGCAGATTGACGACGGTGCTCTGAACCGAGCTCTTTACATCCGCAATGTCGCTCTTCAACTCTGTCACAGCGGCCTGTTGCTGGGTAGCGGCACTCTGCGCTGCGTCCGCTTTCCCCGCAGCATCCGTAGCTGCGGTTTGTGCCTGCTGCACAACTTGGTCCTTGCGACGCAGTTCATCGCGCAGTTCCTGAAGCTGTTGTTGTTGCTGTGCCAGTGCGGCTTGCTGCGATGCGATGGCATCTTTGAGCGCCTGGACGTCGGCCGCCGTAATGCTGGGCGCTGCCGCCTTCTTCCTCGCTGTCTTCGGCGCAGTGCTGGTTTGGGCAACCAGTCCTGTCGCCAGCAATACGATTGCACAGAATGTCCATGCGGACTTCATTCGTCTTCTCCTTTTTGTCCCGTCACACAACGAATCCCCGGGGCTCTGGGGTTTGGCTATTTGACTTGCTTGATCGCATCCTTCACTTTGGCCGCGACGTTTTCCGGCAGCGGCGCGTAGGTAAGAGCGGCGGTCATTTGTTGTCCGTCGCTCGCCATCCAACTGAGGAAGTCGTGCAGGATCTTTCCCTTGTTTGCATCCCTGGACTGCGCCGGGATCAAGAGCCAGGTAAAGCTTGAAATCGGATAGGCCTCTTTTCCGGGCGCGTTGGTGATCGATACACGGAAATCTGCTGGCATCTTGGGAGCCGACGCTGCGGCTGCCGTGACACTCTCCAGCGACGCTTTCACAAAATTCCCCGAGGAGTTCCTTACGACTCCGTATGGAATCTTGTTCTGCACTGCATAGATCAACTCGACGTATCCAATCGAACCGGCAAGCTGATGCACCATCCCGGAGACTCCCTCATTACCCTTGCCACCCATCCCGATCGGCCACTTCACCGAAGTGTCGCTTCCCACCTGCGACTTCCACTCAGGACTGACCTTCGACAGATAGTCTGTCCAGATGAAACTGGTTCCGCTGCCGTCGGAGCGATGAACCACGATGATCTCTTTGTCCGGAAAAGTGATATCGGGATTGGCGGAAGTGATCGCCTTATCGTTCCAACGAGAGATTTTGCCCAGGAAAATGCCCGCCAGCGCATCTGGAGTGAATTTCACTTCGCCACTCACGCCCGGAATATTGTAAGCGGGAACGACCGCACCGAGGACCGTCGGAATGTTCAAAATCTTGGTCTTCGAGTCGCTGAGTTGCTTGTCGGTCATCGGCATATCGCTGGCACCGAAGTCCACGGTTCCTGCAGTCACCTGGCGGATTCCGCCGCCACTTCCAATCGGTTGGTAATTGATCTGAACGTCAGAATGAGCCTTGGAATACTCGCTGAACCACTTGGAATACATCGGGTTTGGGAACGTCGCACCAGCTCCGTTCAGTGTGGTCTGCCCGAAGACTGGCAAGGCCAGAAGCGCACACAAGACCCCAAGCACAAGTTTGCGCATCGCAATAATTCCTCCTTTGCATTGATTAAGAACTGGTTTTATCGGCGCCGTGTTAAAGGACGGTTACAAAGCGGTGAATTTCTGGTGAATGACTTTTTGTTGTCGTAGCTGATTCTTCGAAAATCTCTTTGACAGCTTTCAGTTCGCTCACTTCTGGGAAGAACGCAAGTGCGCAATCTGGCGCGGGAACAAGGAGTTTCCCGGAAACTCGCGCTGCAAGTCGGCGAGCAGTTCTATCGCATGTGCTTTCTTTTTCTCGCGCACATAGGCAATCGACAACAGGATTCGCGCAAACGGCGCCAGATAGTGTCCGTGCTCCGCCGTAGTTTCCAGGTCCGCAATGCCACCTTCTTTATCAGCGGGCAATCCGCCCATGCGCAAGATCCATCGCACTGGCGCGGCCATACTTCCAATGATGTATTTGCTGAAACCAGTAGCCAGGAGGGCGTCGTAACAATCGGCGCAAACGGCGAGCAACTCCTGCGCCGATGCCGATGCCTGCTTGGTGAAGTGCAACGACGCCATGTTGCGCTTCTCAATCAGGGCGGCATAGTCCGCCTGCAATCCCGACGACAATGTCATCGCAAATAGGGCGTCCCGATCCTTGGGATCTTCCGCTAACCGGGCGCGCGCCAAATTTTCTGCGCGCCGAATTGCGTCCTGGAATTTTCCACGCAACGCCGGGTCGGGGCTGAGTTTTGGACGGTCTGCGAACGCCGCATCATTCTCATAGAACTGCGCTTCCAGGATTCCCAGACGGTTGAACTCGGAAAACAGAAAGCCTGCGGCCTCACTGACGGGTCCCATGGGATCCTGGGGATGCAGCTTCTGCCAGGCGTCAAATTCCTCCTGGGCTCCATCGAAATCCAGGTTGTAGAGGCCGTTGAATCCACGGTCGAGGGGCGAGAGTGCATTCGATGGAATGTCTGTGCCTTGTGCGGCCGGCCCCAGGGCACAACACAGCCACAAGCTTGTCACCACCAACCAACCCCGAGCATTTATAACCATGCCCATGCGGACCCCACTCGCGTTGGTCTATGATCTTTCAACCCCATTTGGTTGCAATCAAAACCAATCGCGCCCACTTATATTTTCGATGACGCTCGTGGCATTTCGGGGGTGCCTCATTTGTAATTCTTCTGTCAAATCGGTGTCGGAACGCAGGACTCGAGGAATAACGCTTCATGACTGAAATCCGTTATGCGCCCGGTTGGCCGGGCATTCCACCTCGCTGGACTTCCAGCGCCAAGACCGGTGCCGGAACCGCTCTGAACCAGCACAGTAAAGTTTGGTTCACGCTGAGCCACGGCATTCTCAACGAAGTCTATTTTCCCCGCGTGGATCAGGCCTGCACTCGCGACATGGGCTTCATCGTGACCAACGGCCAAGATTATTTTTCGGAAGAGAAACGGCATTGCACGTTCGAAAATCGGCCGCTTGAGCTGGGAATTCCGGTATTCGAGTTGGTCAATACCGAAATTTCCGGCAAATATCGCATCCACAAGGAGGTCCTCACGGACCCCTATCGCAATGTCGTACTGCAAAAAGTTCAATTTGAACCACTTCAAGGATCTCTGTACGATTACCGATTGTTCGCTCTGCTGTCGCCCCATCTCGCGAATTGCGGAGATCACAATACCGGCTGGATTGGCGACTACAAAGGGTTCCCGATGTTCTTTGCCCAACATGATGGGGTCTCATTGAGCATGGCTTCTTCGGCGCCTTGGAGGAAAGCATCGGTCGGATTCGTCGGAATGTCCGACGGCTGGCAGGATCTGTCGCAACATTTCGAGATGAAATGGGAATACGACCGAGCGGAGAACGGAAACATTGCGTTCGCCGCCGAGATTGATCTCAGCGCTTCGAATGGAGAGTTCGTACTGGCCCTGGGCTTCGGTTCCATCTGGACCGAGGCGGGTCAACAGGCCCGCTCAACTCTGTTCGAGAACTACGACGAGGTTCGCTCCCACTATGTGTCTCAGTGGAGGAATTGGCAGCAGAGGCTGCTAAAGTTGGACGAACCCGAACGTCAGAACGATCTTTACCGTTCCTCCACGGCGGTGCTCCGCACGCACGAGTCGAAGGACTTCCTCGGCGGAATTATCGCCAGCCTCTCCATTCCGTGGGGATTCAACAAGGGCGATGAGGATCTCGGCGGATACCACCTCGTGTGGCCGCGTGATCTGGTCGAAACCGCTGGTGCTCTGCTCGCGGCCGGCGCCGTGAACGATGCAGCGCGCGTCTTGCGATATCTCGAGGCCACGCAGGAAGCAGCGGGCAATTGGGCGCAAAATCTTTGGCTCGATGGTCGTCCTTATTGGGGCGGAATTCAGATGGACGAAACGGCTTTTCCGGTTCTTTTGGTCGACCTGATGCGTCGTGAAGCGCCCGAAGCGCTGGGCAAGCTGGACCGCTGGTGGCCAATGGTCCGCAAAGCTGTGACCTTCATCATTCGCAATGGCCCCGTCACGCAGCAGGACCGCTGGGAGGAAGATGCGGGATACTCTCCTTTTACTCTAGCGGCAGAGATCTCTGCACTACTCGCCGCGGCAGACATTGCCGAACTGACGGGTCATCCCCAACAAGCGCAGACCATGCGTGATACCGCCGACGCCTGGAACGACAACATCGAGCGATGGGTCTACGCCAATGATGGTGACCTCGCTCGTCAACTCGGAATTTCGGGATACTATGTCCGGATCGCTCCTCCCGATACAGATGGCGCATCTTCCCCAACCTACGGATTCGTGCCCATCAAGAACAAGCCGCCGGGAGAAGATCGTGACCGCGCCTACCACATCATCAGTCCTGACGCGCTCGCACTGGTCCGCTTCGGATTGCGCGCACCAGACGATCCGCGAATCATCAATACGCTTCGTGCAATTGATGCTTTGCTCGCAGTCGAACTGCCGCAAGGTCCATGTTGGTACCGCTATAACGGGGACGGGTATGGAGAGCACAAGGACGGCTCGGCCTTCGACGGTACTGGCATTGGCCGTGCCTGGCCGCTATTGGCCGGGGAGCGCGCCCATTATGCCTTAGCCGCCGGTCATCGCGACGAGGCAGAAGCCTTGCTCACCGTCATGGAGAATTCCACAGCAGGAGCGAGTCGCCTTTTGCCCGAGCAAGTCTGGGATGCGGCCGATATTCCGGCACTGGAATTATTCCGGGGAAAACCTTCGGGATCGGCATGTCCTCTGGTCTGGGCTCACTCCGAGTACATCAAGCTGCGTCGCTCGATCCGCGACGGCAGGATCTTCGATCAGCCGCCGCAAACCGTCGAGCGATACCTTAAACAGAAACATGTCCGCCAGTTCTTCGGCTGGCGCTTCAACAACAAGACGCGTAGCGTCCCGCGCAATAAGACCCTGCGCATCGTGCTTCTCTCGCCCGCCCGCGTGCGCTGGAGCATCGACAATTGGAAGACGTCGCACGACACGGACACACGTGACACCGAACTCGGGATCCACGTTCTCGACTTGCCAACGGCCTCGTTGCCGCCGGGTGGCGAAGCGGTTTTCACATTCTTTTGGCCCAATGAAAATCGCTGGGAAGGCACCGATTTTGGAGTGAAGGTTGAGTAGTCGTTCTGGACCATCGAGGTGTTTCGAGGTGGTCGACGCAAAACGTAGTATCCGACTCACTACGTGCAGCGACGTGCGCAGAATCGACGATCATTCCTCGCAATTCACGTAGCGTAACTCCACCACCGTGCAGTCGTCACTGAGCGGATTCCCCGCGCAGAATTCCGTGACCGCCGAGAAGATTCCTTCGAATGTCGGCGATTTCGCCGCCGCCAATTCTAGCCGCGAGTCTTCGAAGAAATCGCCCATCGCGTTTTCGGCTTCGGTCACGCCGTCTGTCACCAGGATGAATCGATCTCCCGATTTCATCTGACAGGTCGCGCTCTCAAACGTTGCATCAGCAAGCAATCCCACCGGCACATTTCCGTGCGGAGGCCGTAAGACTTCATCGCCACACACCAGCAACGGCGGCACGTGACCGCAGTTCACATATTCGAGTTCGCCGTCTCTACGCAGCCGCGCAATGAGCAAGGTCGCATACTTCTGGCCTTCCATTCTCGCCGCGAAAAATCGATTTACGGCGCTCACCACATCCAGCAATGGCATGCCGGCGAGGAGATGGGAATAGATCATGCCTTGCAAGGTCGAAGCCAGAAGCGCCGCCGATACGCCTTTGCCGCTCACATCGGCCAGGACCACGGCCAAACCCTCTTTCGTATTCACCGCGTCGTAAAAGTCGCCTCCGATTTCCTTACACTGCATGTTCCTGCCGTTCATGCGCGCGAAAGGAACCTCGGGGATCTTCACCTGCATCAGTCGCTGCTGAATGCTGGCAGCGATGCTCAACTCCTGCTGGTAGCGCCGGGCTTCTTCCTCAGCCTGCACGAGCCGCGCATTCTCGATTAGGGACGCTGCTTCTGTCGCGATCGCGTGCAGAATTTCATTGCTGACGCCCTGTATATCGCGGTCACGTGAGGCAAAACGAGAATCCACATAAAGCACGCCCATCGCTTCGGCAGCCTGTCCTGGCGCCAGCGTTTGCGTATCACGCGTAGCCTGCATTTGCACCTTGCGTAACGGAATGCAGACGACCGTGCGCAAGTCGTAGGCAACGATACTTTGGCGTCCGGCCAGATCAAGCGACTTGCTCGTGTCGGTCAGAACGAATTCGGAATTCGACCGCATCGATTCTTCCAAAATCGAGCGTGAAATCGTCTTATCGTCGAGCAGTGGCTCCTTCTTGGAGTTCCGCCCGGCCTTCAGACTTAGTTTGCCATCTTCGTCCTTAAGAAAGACGTAAGCTCGCTCGGCGTGCGTCAAGTCTAAAGTCACGTCGAGCATGGTCATCAAAATCTCGTCCAGCACTCCGACGGTATTCAGTTTGCGAGCCGCCTCTAAAAACAGCCGCAGTTTTTCCAGGTCGGTTGCTTCCTGCTTAATCTGAATTCCGGAAATCTGGCTCAGAAACTCGCGTGCAGTGTTCGAGGTCGCGTGCGCGGGGTTGAACAAGACGTAGGCCGAGTCCCGCGCGCCGAACTCCAGCCGGTCCCCACGCTCCAATTTCTGCCGCTGAATCCGTTCGCCATTGACGAACGTCCCATGCTTGCTGCCCAGATCCTCGATAAAGAATTCCTGCCCTTGCTGCATGATCTGTGCATGGTCGCGGGACACTCGCGGATCGGCGATCACCAGATCTTTGTCAACCTTTCGCCCCACGGTAAACGGACTGCGATTCAGAACGATGTTCTTCTGCTCGCTTCCCTGCACAAACACAAGGGCAGGAAACACTCCCGAGCTGGAGCTGTGGTGAGTCGGTGGGGTAATTGTGTTAAGGGACATGGAAGGTCGTTCGGTGTGCTGTTCGCCTAACGGCACCCGAGCCAAGCTCTCTACATGCAACAGACTACTCTGCCGCCGCGCTATGTCGCAAGCCGCGCCGCTTCTGGCTCCGCCTGCTGTTTCGGAGCATCTACCGTGAGAATTTTTCGGCAAGCCAGCAGCAACGCGAAGATGGTAAGAGGAATTGCGAAGATCGGATAAAACGGCAGCCCCCAGGCTCTCTGAACCGTTGGCGCCGGCACAAATACCAGCGCGATCACCAGGCTGGCCGCAGAAAGAAACGGCCACAAGACGGAAGCCGCAGTGAGTGAGCACAAGAATCGAGTGGCACGATCGCGCCTCCATAACTCGTGACTTGCTCGAACTGCCATCATCAATCCCGGCACCAATAGGAGCTGGTTGTATGGCGCGAACATCGGGATCAACAGCAGGGTGGTTGCCAGGATGAAACACATCGTCCATTGAAACGCGGCGGAACTCTCCGCGGCCTGCCGATTTTGCCAAACAAAAATTGCAATCATAAGGACGAGACCTGCTGCCGTGATCCGTCCCCACAACGGAGAGAGCAGTACATCGAGTACTGAAATCCCTCCCCCGGTGTAGCGGTAATAATCCTTCATGGCGGCCCGGAACTCGCCGATCCATCCGGGCAACAGGACCTCCCCAGCCACAACCAAGACGATCATCGCAAAGCCGAAGCTCCAGAACAAACGCTGGCGGTCACGCCAATTGGCAAGAACCCACATCCCGAGCCAGAGAATAGCTAGAAACACCAATTGGGGCTTGATCGTCGCAAGCGCCAGTAGAATCCCTGCGAGAACAAACCATCGGCGAACCAGCGCGAACATCGAAGCCGCCAACAGCGACGCCACAAGCAAACTCAACTGTTGCAACTTGAGTCCCTGAATTGCCGGGAAGCAACTTAGCACTAGCAGAACCCAGATCACTGTTCCCGTGCGCGAAATCTTCCAATCAAGAGTGCGGAGCCATAAAACAGCCGAAGCGCCCGTCAACGCCGCAAAAAACCAGAAGAACACTTCATGAACAACGCTGAAAGGTAAGGTAACGGTAGGCGCCAGCATCAACACCACGTAAACCGGATAGGCGAACCCTTGCTGATCTTTGGGATCACCTGGCCTCGCCGGATCAAGCTCGCGCCCGTAATAGCCGACTTGAATCTCGCGAGTGATATCTGATCCATACGGATCGCGGTTGTGCAGCAACAACTCGCGCGCCCCCAGCCAACGCGGATAAAGATCAGACAGATTTCCCCGCGGACTTTGGCGCATTGGTCCCTGCAATTTCTGATACGGAATCAGCACATGCTGAACGTACAGCCACATGCCTGTGGCCATCAGTATTGCCAGCGATAAACGAGCGACTCTACTCAACGTTCTCCCCATCCGTGAAAATCAGCGCCCGAAAGCCTTCGCTGCAAGCGCCATGTTACAACTTAAGGTATCCATGCCGGCGAGGCGAACACGTTTCCTGGTTTCGTCTGGCTTCGGCCTCTTCGCCGGAGTCTTTTGCTGGTACCTGATGCGACACTTTCATCTGGCCGCGGGAGATTTTTCCTGGGCCATTCGCGCTGCCAACGACCTGCTTGAGAAGCGCAATCCTTATGCAACTCCAGGGCAACTCTATCCGTTGCCCTCTGCGCTCTTTGGACTGCCTTTTGTGCATATGCCACTGGAAATTGCAGGTGGAATCTTCTATGGACTGAGCTCCGCACTGCTGGCGCTCGGTGTAACTCGCCGCGGCTTGCATTACATGTTGATCTTTCTTGCCTACCCATATTGGGCGGGAATGCTCAGCGTCCAATGGATTCCGCTGATTATGGCCAGCACATTCTTCTGGTGGCTGATGCCAGCAGCTGCTTCCAAACCTCAGATTGGATTGCCAATCGTTGTATCGCGCAGCGAACGAAAAGGCACAGTCGTCTGCCTCGCGGTCATCGTCCTGAGCCTGTTAGTGATGCCGCATTGGCCCATGCTGTGGCTCGGGGAAACAAGAAAATATGTTCGCTTCATCCCGTTGCTGGTGCTGCCGGGCCCGCTACTCATTGCGGCTCTGCTTCGCTATCGCGATCGTAATGCATGGCTCCTGCTATTGGCCGCGTGCATGCCCCAGAGATGGTTTTATGACCCATTTCTGTTGTGGCTGATCCCGAAAACGCGTCGACAGATTGTCTTCACTGCCGGGCTGAGTTGGATCCCGGCCATATGGAGGTGGTACCACACTCCGCACGTTATCACTGAAGTGGGACGGATGGTGGTCCTGTGCTTCTATTTACCCATGCTGGTCGTGCTGTTGTGGCCGCATACGCAGCGAGATATCCCGCAAAGCACAGAAGCACAATTGAAAAAAGATTCTGGTGCGACATCTTAAGCGTCAGCAGCAAATAAAGAGGACTCAGGAGCAAAAGGACTAACACAACTTTGAATCCTCTGCGAACCGCCGTCCAATCGGCCAGTGCCCAGTCCAGAGCGAGCAGAAGTGGTAAGAGCAGCAAACTCATATCCTGGTTATAGCCGTGATATCCGACTAGGTAGCTCACTACCAGGCACAACGAGAACCCGAAATTCCAACTCCGCGAGTCCCGTACGTCAGCCGGCTTCCACTGGCGAGGCGCCCACACGATCAAGCCCACCGAGGCCAGCACAAGAGCAATCTCAGCCCAATGTGAGGGGGAATTCATGGCATTCCATCCCAGGAACAATCCGCGCAGGTTCGCCATATTCTCAGGCACGATTACTCCCGGCGCCTGCTGTCGGTTGACCTGCCAAGCGAAGTGCGGATAGTAGATCAGTTGGCTTTTTCCTACTATCGCCCACGAAACCAGTATTTCTGCTAGTGCGACGGCAGTCATCCCCGCTAGTGCACGCCACCGCCTACGAAGCAGGAGTATGAAAGCAAAAGGTATTACGAGATGAAACTTGAACAACCCCAGCCCAAGGTAAACGCCTGCCTGCGAATCTTTCCCCGTACGCAGGGCGGCGTATGCCAGAAAGTACAAGGCCATCAATAATATGGAGTCCTGCCCCTGCAGCAGAGCATAAGCCACGGGAAAAAATGCCAGCGGCGTCAGGATCAGAAGTGCACGGAAATCACCCAAAAGTGTGGGCAAATACGAACGCACACGAAGAATGCTGCCCGCCACCAACAACGTATTGATAACGAACCATACGCAATATGCTGGAAAATACCGCAAGTAAGTCAAAGGGACGTACAAAACTGCCTCAAATGGCGGATGATTGTACGGAAGCGGTCCTCCCCTCTGGACCCCTGGAAGCGCGAACTCTCGCTCAGTCTTTGCCTGCAATTCTAGGTTGTACAGCGCCCTGCTTTCGCCACGGCGAAACATGAGACCCGCCGCATAGAAAATCCTGAAATCGGACGATCCCGCGACGATTTGTCGCCGAACTGTCCAGAAGAGAATGGCATGTAGGACAATCATGCCCAGGCAGAATGAAGTCAGGGCAAGGCGCAGGCGTGGAAGGTTCGGCATTCGGGGCGCGCAATCCTGATTTTATCGCAGAGATCGAGCTTTCTCCGGCCAGTCTAAGGTAAACCCGTCGGTTACTATAGGTTACCTCGCGAGGTGCAAGAATTTGTCACTTTACAGCCGGATGCAGGTTATGATTACCCTAGTCGAGTGGTGGCGCGAGTCGTTGTGGGCCCCAGCCTGGGCTCAGAAATACCATTTTCTATCGACCATTTCAAAATTGAGGCTGGCAGGAGAAAACAACAATGCTGAAAGTCCTTGCG
>Ga0207693_10000031_pt1 | contig 117500 bp, 112 predicted proteins | sample LARL81metaG_FD_184347 | JGI IMG/M metagenome (GOLD analysis project Ga0207693, IMG submission 184347) | Corn, switchgrass and miscanthus rhizosphere microbial communities from Kellogg Biological Station, Michigan, USA - LAR L8-1 metaG... | ecosystem: Host-associated > Plants > Roots >...
TCCTTCCCGCTCGCCATCTACGCTGAGCCGGGAAGACCAGTTTCCGCCCAACGGGATGGGTGTGGAAAACACGCCTCCCCCGCTACCGTAACTCCCTCCGTGCAGTGTCAGAGTGCGATCCTTGGATTCAACTCCTCTGTGTACGACTTGTACGACTCCAACAAATGATGTTGCCCCGTACGTCACCGGTGCGGGGCCGCGTAGTACTTCAATCCGTTCGATGTCATTCAGGTCGAGCGTGGTCAGCGCCGGATTGAACGCACCACCCCATGGCACACCATCGACCACCAGGAGAAACGCATCGAACTCCTTCAGCCCCCAGAAGTCAGGCACCGAACTGGCGGGCCCGGTATCTCCGCCGGGCGCGATCTCGACTCCGATGGCGGAAGCCATAGCGCTACCGAGGTCCGTTGCCCCGCGGGCGCGCAGTTCATCACCCGTGAATACTTCGATCGGTGCGGGCACCTTTTCGGGTTCCTCTGCCAGACGGGTCGCGGTTACTTCGATGCGCTCCTCGACCTTCGGGAGCTTTTGCGGTGATGCCGGAGCAGGGGATGGATTCTGAGACCATGTCCATGTCGTCGAGGCGCATATTGCCAACAGAATTCCAAATGACCGTGAGCGCTGATTACGCGACGGGCGGACCTGGAGCGCAGAGTATCGTTTGTCGTGCACCGGATTCCTCAATTGAAAGGATGTGGGGCCTACTGCCGAGTGCTACTTCGAGGTCAGCATCAACCAGCAGGCTAAGGTAGCCTGCTATTGCGGACTACTACCATAGACCGTAGACGCGAATCGGTAACGTTCTTAAGTCGGGATCAACAGGTTGACTTCAACGCTACCGCATGAGAACTTGCCCGAAGTTGCTAGTCTGACCAACGCTGCGGTTTCCGATCCCACCGGTGCTTCTTCAGTTCGACCAATAAGCCCTTGTCCAGAGGCCCAGCGTCACTCGCAGCAATATTCTGTCGTACGTGCTCGGGTTTGCGCATTCCAGGAATGGTCGTGCTCACTGCTGGATGAGACAGGATGAAACGCAATGCCATTTCGGGTAAAGACATCCCGGCTGGCAGGACCTGTTTCACTTTCTCCACCCGTTCGATCGTCCGCGGCAAGTTCTCTGGACCAAAATATCCGGCGCGCCAGTCTCCTTTTGGAAAACGCGTCTCCAGCGTCATCTTCCCGCCAAGGCTGCCCTCATCGAAGGGCACGCGAGCGATAACACCGATGTTCAGTTCTTGACAGACTGGGAAGAGTTCATCCTCGGGAGCCTGATCGAATATGTTGTAGATCACCTGCACCACATCAACCAGTCCCGTTCGCAGGGCCTTGATGGCGTTCTCCGGCTCCCAACGGTTGATGCTCAATCCGAAGAAGCGAATCCACCCATCTCTTTTCAGTTTTTCGATTGTGGAACGAAACTCAGGTTCGTCAGTCCAACTGTCATCCCAGACGTGAAACTGGAGCACGTCAATGGTATCGACCTGCAGCTTCTTGCGGATCAAATCGGTGTACTTAAACACGTGTTCCGCCGAAAACACATCGCGATATTTGAACTCTGGCAAGGCTGGCCAACGGTCATTGGCAGGAGGAATTTTCGAAGCTGCATAGAGCCGCTTCCCCGAATTCTGCTTCATGGCTTCGCCGAGCAGGCCGTCACTTTTCCCGTCCCCATAAGCCCATGCGGTATCGAAGAAGTTGCACCCGAGATCGACAGCGAGTTGTATCGACGACTTGGATTCTCGATCGTCCGATCCGGTCCACCCGCTCATTCCCCAGAGTCCATCCCCCATCTCACTGACCTCAAAATTCGTCCGTCCCAACTTGCGATATTTCATAATTGCGTCCCTCGTAGCGCAGCCTCTGGCTGGCTGTCCAATGGGCAATTCGCCGCTCGACGTGAAGTGCGTGGCTCCTTAGGGGTTTTCACCGCCAAGGGGTCATGCAGTTTTTTTAATAGCTATCATCAAAATTATCGCAGCCGCACCCGGCTTTCCGGGGTGTTTAATAGCTCCTAGATCATAAAAGCAGAGGAGTTCTCGAATGAAATCCAACTTCCCTTATATCCCGCCTGAGGGGAAGAATATTCCCCCGGGCCAGAGCAGCGAAGAACGGCTACCGCCCTCCCGCTTCATCGATGAGAAGATCTCCGATGAATCGGATTCGGAGGCGCAAGCCGATAGCGCCCACAAACCCGCTGGACTCAATAATCCATTCTGGAACTAGGTCTCTCGGCGCCGGTCAGTCTTTCGTTGACACCGGCGCCGTTTCTTTTTCGTCTCCCGACTAACGAAGAATCGGAAGGCATAAACAGGGCCGGATCGCGAAATCCAGGCTCGACATCTTTTCGAGCGCCGGGTGCAACTGCGAGTCGCGGCACGGTTCCAGCGTGATCACGAAGGGCAGCGATGATTTCTCGAATCCAGGCTTTTGCAGCAGGGAATCAATATTGAGATGGTGTTCGGCAAGAATTTGCGCGAGCCGCGCCACGATCCCCGGCCGATCGCGCACAAAAAAGCGCAGGTACCACGGCGTCTCAAAATCCGAACTGATGGTGGGCGTAGAGACGTAGCTTGCTACGTCTTTCTTGCCACGAGCAAGCCCTTGCGCCACAAAGATGACGTCGGACACCACCGCCACGGCGGTCGGATCGCCCCCGGCTCCTGCTCCCAGAAACGCCATGTCCCCCCCGTATTGGCCGGAGGTGAGAACAAGATTGAGATTTCTTTGCACGCGGCCAAATGGTGAATCCGTGGCCACCAGGCAAGGGCCGACATCTGCCAGTAAGGCGCTTTCCTTCAGGTCGGCGCGCGAAATCTGCCGGATTGTACAACCCAGCTGCGCGGCGTAATCGAAATCTACCGCATCTACCGGACGGATGGTTCGAGCGCGAATCGACTCCGGCTCTACTCTCGCCCGCAGCCCGGCTAGGGCAAGTATGGCTAGTTTCGCCCGCGCGTCACCGCCGTCTAGATCCTCCGACGCATCAGCCTCGGCATAACCTCGGGCCTGGGCTTCTTCCAGCGCTTCGCTGAACGGGACCCGCGCATTCTCGATCCGGCTCAAAATGTAATTGCACGTCCCATTCAGAATGCCGGCAATGCCGTGCAATCGGTCCCCACAGAGTCCAGTCCGCAGCGCAGGCAGGACGGGAACTCCACCGGCGACAGACGCGCCGAATTCGAGCTGACATCCCTTGCTGGCGGCCAGTTGCAAGAGATCGGGACCGCAGCGAGCGATCAACTGCTTGTTGGCCGTGACCACTGACTTGCCCGATTCCAGAGCCCTGCGTACGATCTGTTCAGCAGGATTCAGCCCGCCAATCAGCTCTATGACAATATCGGCATCCGACTTCAGTACAGCTTCTATGTCCTCGGTCCAGACAACATGCGACGGAACCCAATCCTGTTTCTTCCGCTGCACATTGCGATTGCAGATATGACTCAGCCGAAGTGAGGGATCGCCACCATCACATAAAATCCTCGCTGCCGAGCGCCCGACTGTTCCGAATCCAATGAGCGCAACTTTGCAGACGCCGGCTGGCTTTGGGGGCTGTCCTGAGTTCGTCGTTTCCGCGGTCTGCTTCACAGGGATAAGTTTCAGTCGAAATGGAATCCAACATCATACGTGTGATTGGCAATTCACGGAAACTGCAAAAGAGAACCGAAGAATTCTGTTGACCAGCAAGAGTCTGGTTTCTGTCGATTCACGTTGGATTCCTGTCATTCGACTATGATCCAACTGACATGCGGGACTCAGGTACAACGGGTGCCCCCTTTCTCACCGAAGTTGCGAGAAGTGGGAGATGCGCCTGCTTCACTCGAACATTGCTCCTGCTGGCGTTAGCCGTCTTGAGTGGTTGCAATCGGAGGAATGACCCATCGCCACCCGACCATCCGCGACTTACGCCGAGGGTAATGCTGTATGACGTAACTTTTCGCAGTGCCGCGCTCGGTCGCGATATGCAATATCGGGTGATTTCTCCTGCCCAACCATCCTCCGAGCGATTGCCCGTTGCGTACTTGCTTCACGGTAGTGGAGGAGGATTTCGCGACTGGTCGAACTATTCTGACGTGGCGCAATTCGCCGAGTCTGGCCTTCTTTTGGTTATGCCGGAGGGCGAGTTTTCTTACTACACTAACGCCGTCGATCCGCCGCAAGATCGGTTCGAGGACTACATTGTGCGTGATCTGATCTCGGATGTGGAAAACAGATTCCCGGCGGCGACTGGGCGCAAAAATCGAGCAATCGTTGGCGTATCTATGGGCGGCTTCGGAGCTGTGAAGATAGCTCTTCGCCATCCTGATCTCTTCATGTTCGCCGCTGGAATCAGTTCAGCGATGGACGTGCCGCGGCGCCCTTTCTCCTGGAAACGACTACAGCAGTCACGTCACTACAATGCGATCTTTGGTCCTTCAGGTAGCGCAACACGCCACGACAACGACCCCTTTGTTCTTGCTCGTACCGCGGACCCGACGGCAGCACCGTTCTTTTTCCTGACCTGCGGAGAGCAAGAGGGACTCCTTCCACCAAATAGCGAGTTTGCCGATCTGCTCGCGCAACGCCGATTCCGCTTTGAATTTCACACCGTTCACGGAGGCCATGACTGGAACCAGTGGAATGCGTGGCTGCCAGCGGTATTCCGCAACCTCGCCGCACACATGCAGCCGAACTGAATATTGTTACGGCAATCGCGGATGCAGCAGGCGCGGGAAGATGCCTAGATAGCGCGGCTGGAAGATATACATATCGAGGGCGAAAAATCCGGTTGTGAGCACGAACGTCAGCGCAAATTTCCAGGCATCGTTCAACGATTTATCTCTTAACCGCAAATAACCCCACAGGCAACCGATGATCACCAAGAAATTCGACAGCCACGCAGGGATCGCGATCAGCAGATCCGGTCTTTGCAGATGGCCTGTGCGGATCCATTCCATCAGATGTTCGATTCCGTTGTAGAGAAAAGTGTTCGCGAAGACGTTTGTGTAATCCCACAAGCCTGCAGCCGAGAGGCCGATGAAATACCCCCAGCGGCTTCGGCGAAAGCTGAGCACAATTGTCGCGACGTACATCCAGGCCTGGAAGAAATGGAGCCATCGGATGTCGGCTTCCCAGTATGCAGAAACGGCCAACATGAGAATAAAGACCATGGCTCCAACGAGAATTAACCATTGCGGCAGGCTGGATTCGCGGCTTGCGTTCATATGACGGAGTGGTACGAACGCTCGCTTCAACAGGTTCCCTTCCTGTCTCATCCTGGTCCACCGGGCGGCGTCGCGCGCGAACGCTGCATCAAAGTTGGTAATATGGAGCCTGCCTGCTGCGAGTGGAACCACGGCGGGAACAGCGCGGACATGCTCTTTCTCAGCGCCTGTCGTTGACGAGGTCTGGTTCGAGTGCTCGCGTCCGCAACCCGGCAGCGGGAGGAGATTGAATGATTCGAAAGTTCGCCACGATTCCCGGAATCAAACTCTTTTATTCCGAAATCTTAGTCATGGTCCTCATGGGAGTCGCAACCGTCCACGCTCAACAAGCCCCTGCACAAGAACCCGCCGCGCCAGCGCAAACCCAGCAAAAACCAGACCAGACCAGCAGCAGCCAGGAAACCTCGGACGAGACAGCTCCGCGCAAGACCAAGAAACCTAACTACAAGAAGTGGACGTTCAACGCGGGGGGCGGTGCAAGCCTGCCGAGCGGCACGACCGATACCTACGTTCGCGGGGGAGGTGGCGTTGCTGCTGTTGGCGTAGCTCGGAACTACAGCAAGTATTTCGGATTTCGCCTGGATTTCCAGTTCGACAACTTGCCTCTGCGTTCTTCAGCTTTGCAGTTAGCGCAAGCGCCGGGAGCCAACAACCACGTCTATTCGCTGATGCTTGATCCCATCATTAACATCCCTGTTTCTAAGAACTGGGGCGGATATCTGGTATTCGGTCCAAATTTTCAGCACCGTTCCGGCAAACTCGATTCATCCTCGGCGATTCCCGGATCAGCATGCAATGGATTCTTCGTCTGGTGGGGAACTTGCCACGCGGCTGCACTGCCAATTGACGGCAACTTCCTGCATTCCAGCCAGAATGAGTTCGGGGGGAATTTCGGGGGAGGCATCACGCGCAAGCTCAGTCCCAAGATCGAGCTCTACGCCGAGTTCCGCTACATCCACGGAAAGCACAGCGGAGTCACTACCGACATTCGACCGATCACGATCGGACTCCGCTGGTAGACTCCGCAAAGGAAGTCCGATCTCAGCGAACAACATGATCTCCGCGCAGCACAACTGATCGGCCGAATTAGCGGTTTACATCCAGAACTCGCGCCTACCTGCTCACGCTCCACATCCCTCACTTGCAGCCTTTGGCCGGAAAATCTCTGGAAAGTGTTGTGCTCCGATTACTTAAGGAAAAAATCTTGAATTGCGATATTTTGTCCTTGACATATTCCCATATAGGAATATATTGATTTCATCATGGCGCGAGCGGCTACGACATCAGATCCCTTCAACGCAGTGGCGGAACCGCGCCGCCGCGAGATTCTGGAGCATCTGGCGGCAGCGGAACTTCCAGTAGGCGATCTGGTCGTGCGCATGGCGCTGGAGCAGCCTTCGGTTTCGAAACATCTGAAGGTACTGCGCGAGGTTGGGCTGGTCCGTGTACGTAGAAATGGGCGACATATGATGTACCGGACCAATGCCGAAGCGATCCGTCCATTGCATGAGTGGACGAAGACATTTGAGCGTTTGTGGGCGCATCAACTGTTGCGGATCAAGGAGCGGGCGGAGGAGAAGGAGAAGGCTTTGAAGGGGAATGATCCGCTCGGGAGCTAAAGTCCTTGCTTGGTGTTCGCCTGACGCGCCGCTAACGCTTCGTTCTTCCGCGAGGCGAGGCGAGTCGGACGGATGAGGACAATCGCAAACTTAGAGCGGTGCGGGAGCGTCCTTCCATGCCGCGATCCTTCGCTTCCCTCAGGATGACAGAACCTAACTTTAGCTTAAGGAGAAAGTATGAGCATGAGTCCAACTATTCCGGGAATTGAGAGTCTGAGCCTGATCATCACACAGGAGATTCACGTTCAGGCTTCTCTCAAAAACACATTCGAAGCGCTGCTTGAACAGATGGGTCCAGAGAACCAGTCGGAGCAGGGCAAGATGCCGATGAAGATCGAGCCTTGGCCGGGCGGCCGATGGTATCGCGATCTGGGTGATGACAACGGCCATCTGTGGGGACACGTGCAGGCTATCAAGCGGCCCACGCTGCTGGAGATCACGGGCCCGCTGTTCATGTCGTACGGCGTCGTATCAAACATTCAATACCGGCTCAGCGAAGAGAACGGTGAGACCGTGATTCGCTTTCATCACAGAGCCTTTGGTCTCATCCAGGAAGATCACCGGCGCGGCGTCACCCCGGGATGGACGAACCTGAATAAGCGAATCAAAGAACGAGCGGAACGCAAGTAGCGCTGCTTCGAACGAGTTCTGGAGGTAAGTATGTGTCCAGCATGTGTAGCAAGTGCAGGAGTGGTCTTGGGCAGCGCGGTTTCGACCGGAGGGTTGACGGCGCTGGTCGTGAGAGTTCTTCGTAAGAAGAAGGTTCAGAAAAGCGATTCGAAGGAAAAGGAGTAGAAAAAATGACGGCAACGATGACGGAAAAGAAGCCCGCTGCAAGAGTTGTATCGCCCGCGGAGTGGCTGGCGGCGCGAAAGGAATTCCTTGCAAAAGAAAAAGAATTCACGCGCATGCGCGACGAATTGAGCCGCCTGCGCCGTGAATTACCCTGGGAAAAAGTTGTGAAGAACTATGTTTTTGAAGGTTCGAACGGTACTGAAACATTGGCTGAGCTTTTCGATGGCCGCAACCAATTGATTGTCTATCACTTCATGTTCGGGCCTGGATGGAAGGAAGGGTGCCCGAGTTGCTCTTTCCTGGCGGACTCATTCGATGGCGCGGCGATCCACCTTGCGCAGAGAGACACAACTTTCGTAGCCATCTCGCGGGCAACGCTACCCGAGATCGACGCTTTCAAGAAACGCATGGGATGGAAGTTCAAGTGGGTCTCGTCAAACGGAACCGACTTCAACTATGACTACAAAGTGACCTTCACGAAAGAACAAGCCTCAAACGGCAGCCTGATTTACAACCACGGAACAATCCCGGCTTATGGAGAAGAAGCGCCCGGAGCCAGTGTCTTCTCCAAGAAAGATGGGGAGGTTTTCCATACGTATTCGACCTATGCGCGCGGGCTCGACATGTTCCTGCCGGCGTATCACTGGCTCGACATTACGGCCAAGGGACGCGATGAGGCCGACATCAAGCCTCACGCAATGGCGTGGGTGCGGCATCACGACCGGTACAGCGACGGCAAGATGGTGGATGTGGGAAAGCTCGTCGCGAAGTGACAGATTGATGTGGATCATGCCGATGTTTTTTGCAAAAGGGTTTGTCATTCCGAGTGTAGCGAGGAATCCCTGCGGCACACCGATTGCTGCAGGTAGGGATCCTTCGACTCCGCCAGTGCTTCACTCCGTCTCGCGCTCGCTGCGCTCAGGATGACAATCATATTGGTAAGAGTAGTACCGGAAGACATTTGATAAGGAGAATTTACGATGGCAACGATGGTTAGCAATACAACAGTGGCAGCGCCAATGCTGAAGGAATTTCGGGAAGAGGTCACAATCACGAAGCGCCTGCTCAATTGCGTTCCGGCGGACAAACTCACCTGGAAACCGCATGCGAAGTCGATGTCGTTGGGGCAATTGGCTGGGCACATTGCCGCAATTCCAGGCCGGATTTCAAAACTGGCGCAGCAGGAAAGCTTCGATGTCCTGAAGGGATCCTTTGTTCCGGCGCAACCGGCCAACCTGGAGGAGATACTTGCGACTCTCGATCAGGGCGTCGCTGAAGCTGATGTCTTCCTGCAAGGGTTGACCGATGAGAGCGCAGCGGAAACCTTCCGGCTCCTGAAAGGTGATCGGGAGCTGTTTCGTCAGCCACGTGCAGTGATTGTAAGAACAATCATGCTGAATCACTGGTACCACCATCGCGGGCAGTTGTCGGTGTATCTGCGGCTCCTCGATGTTTCACTGCCCGTAATCTATGGCCGCAGCGCGGATACGGATCCTTTCGCCTGATTTGCGTGCCGTCAACGCAGACACGCACATTACCGGTTTGTTCGCCGCGGGTGCGTATTAGGTGAAAATCTATGCAGTTCAACGTCCCACCCGTCGCACAAAACGCGACAAGGGTGGGGCAAACTGAGGATTGTTCTTGCGAAAGTCCCTTGCTTAGGGGATACTGCAGGTGCCTCAGCGCTGGTGCAATTTCAGTCTCTCTCCCACCCTCCCCATTTTTTATCACCTCTCCGCCGCAGTGATCGGAATGTCCATAAAGACACGCTGACCGGGTTCCAGCCACAGGGACGACACTGGAATGATTGGGTGGCGTGTTCCGATGACCGTTACTATCAGGTGAACATTCTTTTCCGACGGCACGACCAGTCTGTAGTCGCCGTCGACGACCACCGAGTGGCCGTTGCCCTCTTCGTCCATCAGTCCCACATAGGCCTTGAGAGGCGTGCCTGACTGGATGTCAAAGACCTTTCCGGAGATTATGGCTGCCTGCTTGCCCAGCTTCACCGTTACCGTAGGAGTCGGATGTTTTTGGGTCAGCACCACTCGCGTCGCATTCTTACCAGCGTCGGAGTAGAAGCTATCGAAGGGATCAAGGTATCCGTCTGCATCTTTGCGCGAATAGAGCTTGTAGGTTCCTGACTCCAGCCCGCCACGAAAATCAAATGTTCCATTCGCGTCAGTCTTGACCGAGCGAGGTGTCGCGTCGTCCAGTGTCAGTCCTTCTTGCACTACGTAGACGGTAGCAGCGGGGACCGGGATGCCGTCCGGGTCAACGACTTTCCCTCTAATTTCAAGGGATCGATCTTTCGGTGATTGAGAAAACAGGGTCCCACTGAGAACGATCCAGACGAAAAGAGGTCTCATCGGTCCTCCGCGGATATCTGGAAGCCTAGATGCTTGACCGTTCAAAATTGGTTTTGCGGTGCCCAAACAAAAAAGACGCGGCTGTCGTTTGGTCTTAGTTCACGTCGCCAAGCGAGCAGGCGCCTGGGCCGCGAGGATCGCCGCAGGAACCGCATGGGCCCGCGGATCTGGCAGGGGTCGATGCACCCTTTGCTGACACTGCGAATACGGACAACTGCGGTTCAAGCTTCTTGGTGTGGCACTTAGGACACTCGGCCTTCTCCTTGCCGTAGACCAGGGCTTCGAAATGATGGTTGCATTCCTTGCAGATGTATTCGTAGATCGGCATTCCGCGCTCCAGCAGGGGCTAAAGCCCCCGAATGTTTCGTCCCTCGGCCGCGGCCCCCGAAGGGCCGCTCTTCCACTCTTGTGGACACTTTGTCTATTAAAATCAATTTGTGGCGAGTTCGCAAATCTCAAGGTCTCAGGACAACATGTCCTCACCCAAACCGCGCCAGGCTTGGGAAGCGCGGGTTCCATTCCGCGCGCGCCGATGGCTTGGCGGTGGCCATGTGCAGACCGTTGCCAGTTTCGTGATGCTACGCACCATTGATCTGCCTCCCGCTGAGGAGAGACTGGTGGAAGTTGCTCCCGGTATCAACGTGCGCTGCTGGTGTCGCTGGCAGAAAGAGAATCCTGCTGAGGCTTTAACTCTAATTGTGGTGCATGGACTGGAAGGGTCCACCGAGTCACAGTACATGACAGGTGTGGCCCGCGATGGGCTCGCGGCGGGTATGAACGTTGTTCTCATGAACCAGCGCAATTGCGGCGACATGGATCACTGCGCGCCCACACTCTACAACTCGAGCTTGTCATCTGATGTGGCGGCGGTCGCCAGGAACCTGATCGAGAAGGACCGCATCACGAGATTCGCGCTGGCTGGTTTTTCTATGGGCGGGAATCTGGTACTGAAGTGCGCCGGTGAGTGGGGCAGCAATGGTCCTGCTGAATTCCGAGGGGTTGCGGCGGTCTGTCCGGCGATGGACCTGGCGGTATCCGCCGATGCACTGCACGAGCCGGCCAACCGCATCTACGAATGGTATTTCCTGTGGCAGCTCTTTCGCAGGATGCGTGCCAAAGCCAAGTTCTTCCCCAATGACTTTGACGTGAAACGGTTGCGCGGCGTCTCGAGCCTTCGTCTATTCGATGACCGGATCACGGCCTACTACTGCGGGTTCTCTGGAGCCGATGACTACTACGCTCGCGCCGCAGCCTCAAACGTAGTGGATCGGATCGCGGTGCCCGGATTGATCATTCACGCCGCCAATGATCCATTTATCCGGGTTCAGCCGGACACGATGAAGAAGATTGCCGGCAATCCGAATCTCAGCTACATCGAAACTGCCGACGGCGGACATTGTGCATTCATCGGCGAACCTGACGGGAACGGTTACGACGGACGATGGGCGGAAAGAGAAGTGGTGGAGTTCGTGAAGAGTGTGGGGTGAATATCTAGAGGGTCGACCTGTTCTTTTCAAATGGACCGTCAGCTCCGTGGCAGATGCTTGTATGTCCCGGAGGGACATTTTGAAAATAGCCCGGCGCTTCAGCGCCGGGTGACGACGATAGAGAATTGCGTCCCGGTAGCGACGCCTGAACCTTCGCCATCGCTCAGCGTTTCAGGTGTGCCTACGGCACAGGCTGTTTTGTTGATGCTGGTTACCCGCCAGTGGAACTGGCGGGCTACTGTCAGCGGTCCCACCGGCACCCTCTTTCTTGATCCATCCTTTGGCGTGCGTGCGAATGTAGGCCAACGCTAACATCGCGAGGAAAATGATCGCCAATCCCAAGGTTGCCCCGCCGATCGTCTGTGCGCGCTTTGCCAGTATCGACACTCTCCCATACACGAACTCAATATGCACCCAGTACACCAGCAATGACGCTTGTCCCAATTGAATCAGCGAACTGAAACCCCACTGCGCCAGTCCCCAGCGGCACCACGCATATACCGCCGTCAGTATCGTAAGAAGCATTCCGACCCGGATGAGGAAGAAATTTGGGCTGGTGTGCCAGTAGTCGTAGACGGGATAGATCTGCCACGGCCCTGCATCGAGCCAGCGCGAGAGCTCAACGAGGATCACTCCCGCAAGGCCGAGGGAGAAGAATACTGTTGCTTCGCGAGCGCGGGTCCAGGGATTCTGGAGGATGAATCCGACCGCCAGCCCTGTAAATGCAAACGCGCTCCAGGGGAAGATCGGGAACAGCCAGGCTTGTGGTGTTCCGAGGTTGTGCACGCCGTTGATGTACGACTCGAGCGGCCACGGCAGAAAGCGTGGGCGCCAGGTGGTCCAGAGGAGCGGAGTCAGGAGAGAGATCACGAGTGCGGTGGCCAACGCCGCCAGCACGAGCGGAGCACGAGGCATTGTCTGGACTCCCACCGGGCTCTGTTGATAATCCCCACCTCTGGCAACATCAGCCAGAAGTGGGGCACCCGGATTTTTGACCTGTCTTCCGCTTGTGAGGACTAAGACTATCCAGCAAAGCACGCCCATCATCATCATCGACACGCCGATGGTATTGAGAATATCAACACGCAGCAGGTCGCTTTTCGGAGCCCATCCCCAGGAGATGACGAATTCCTGCAGCCGGAATAGCAGGCTGAAACCGAAGATTTCCGCTCCGCGGCGGATCGTAGTGCTGCCGATCTGAGATGGCCTGAGATTTTTCTGCAGGAGCTTCTCTGTCACCAAGGCAAACGAAATCCCCGCGAGGAAGAGAAAGAGCGGCGCTGGAAACGTTCCACCCAGCTGCGAGTACATGAAGAATCGGCTCTGGCGGGCGCTCCCACCCAGCCAGGAATCGTAGCAGTGGGTTTGAAACATCAGCAGGCAGGCCAACCCGCGCATCCAGTCGATGTAGGAGAGGCGAGACTTTAGCGGCGCAGTCGTCATGCTTTTCTGCGTGGGAAGTATACGGGACGGGACTGACAGCATCACTAAAATGGGTGGATTTCAGAAATCGAAATCAGGTCGACAATTCCACGAGAATTTCGGGTCTTTAACCCGCGAACGCCGGACGAATTCCGGTTTTTTGGCCGAATTTGTCTAGATTTGACAAGTGTTCGTGCCGAAAACGTCCGCGCAAACTGGTTCGCTGACAGCACTTACGAATTGTCAAGTTCAGGCTGGCATACAACCTTCGACCGCCGATACTTGATCGAAGAGAGGATAAGTGGTTTAAGCTAAACAAACCAATTTCATGCAGCCAATCAAAGGAACGTTCATGTTGAAGACCATGCGGGTCTTGCTGTGTCTTTTATTCGCGATAGACGTTGGAACGAATCTAAGCTTCGCGGCAGGCCCAGACCGGATCGCCGGCGCTCTGACCGGCAAGCCGAAGGTGGCCCTCCGAGGGAATGTCCACGGGCATGTTCGGGCGGAAAATGACCTTGGCCGCGCAGATGGCCGACGCCCGATGCCAGGCATCACGCTGGATTTTCGTCCTTCCCCAGCGCAACAGAAGGATCTGGACCAGTTCCTCGCCGAATTGGGCGATCGCTCGTCGCCGAACTACCACAAGTACCTGACCCCGAAGCAATTCGGACAGCGGTTTGGAATGACGTGGAACGATCTGAACAAGGTGACTACATGGCTGCAGTCGGAAGGTTTCACCAACATCAAGGTTGCCAACGGACGGAATGAGATTTCGTTTGACGGTACGGTAGCCCAGGTGGAATCGGCGTTCAGCGTAGAGATGCATCATTACCTGGTCAATTCCGAGCTTTACCTCGCCAATGCCGGCGAGCCCTCGGTGCCGGCGGCTCTTGGTGGTTCAGTGATCAACGTTGGACACCTTCATAACTTCGCACCGAAGCCTCGCGCGAAGGTGAAGCCGCATCTGACTTCGTTCGTTAGCGGGAACCATTTTTTGACTCCTGGCGATTTCGCGAAGATTTACGGTGTAGATGGACTCTATACCGCCGGATCTGATGGCACGGGACAAAAGATTGCCGTCATCGGGCAGAGCACCGTGAATCCCGCCGATCTGGCTCATTTCCGAACTGCCGCCGGCCTTCCCGCAAGCACGGTCACAATGACCCTCGTCGGTGGCACCGGTACGCGATGTTCAGGAGATGAAGGCGAATCCGATCTTGATCTGGAATGGGCAGGAGGAATCGCGAAAGGGGCTTCGATCACCTTTTTGTATGCTGGCTTAGATACCACCGCTGGCGACACTTGCGCGGGCAATCGCAGTAACAGTGTGTGGGATGCCCTAAAGTACGCCATTCAGAACAACGTCGCTCCTTTCATCAGTACGAGCTACGGATTCTGCGAGGCTGGGCTGGGAGCCGCTTTCGGAGGTCTAAACGGGACCGTGCAAGGTTGGGCGCAGATGGGACAAGCGCAAGGCCAGACAATCGTTGCGGCTTCTGGCGACGCGGGAGCTGCTGATTGTGACAGTGGCACCTCGGCGACCCAGGGGTTAGCTGTCGATGTGCCTGCTGCGATTCCCGAAGTTACCGGTGCGGGTGGAAATGAGTTTTTCGGAGATGCGGCTGGCACCGTCACTGGAACCGCTCCGAACACGACAGGGGGCTCGACTCCTTATTGGGGCGCATCCGGCGCGGGCAGCGATAATGTGGTCACGGCCTTGGGATATATCCCCGAGGAAGGGTGGAACGACACAGCATTTTCGATTTCGAATGGAGGCGGGCTCTCGTCGACCGGCGGTGGAGCGAGCGATTTCGCGAATGGATTCTTTGCGAAACCAAGCTGGCAGACCGGAACAGGAGTACCCAATGATGGAGCGCGCGATATTCCGGACATCTCAGTAAGCGCGTCGCCGGACCACGATGGATATCTGTTCTGCACAGAGGACGACGGCGCAGGAGGGATTGTCTCGACGTGTACGTCGGGATTCCGCACGGGCAGTGGCGGTAGCTTTACGGTTGTGGGAGGGACGTCGGCTTCGGCTCCGACCGTTGCGGCGATCCTGGCGTTGACCAACCAATACATCGGAGGTTCCGGACTTGCGCCGGTCAATCCGACGCTGTATGGATTCGCGGGTACCGCCGGCGTCTTCCACGATGTCACCGGCGGCGATAACAAAGTGCCGTGCACCTCACCATCGCCCAATTGCCCTGCGGGAACGACGACCATCGGCTTCAAAGCTGGTCCCGGGTACGACCAGGTCACCGGCTTGGGGTCCGTGAACGCCTTCAACCTGGCACAGGCGATGAGTACGCTGCCTGGATTCTCCCTTTCGTCCACAGCACCCAACTACCAGGTTGTGCAAGGTTCGCCGGTAACAGCGACGATCAACGTGAACCCGATAAACGGGTTCACTGGGCAGGTGACCTACACTTGCACAGACCCGGCCCCGGAATCGACTTGCACAGGGCCGACCGGGCCCCAGGATCCTACCCAATCCGCCAGTTTTAGTATTACGACCAAGGCGCCAGTGGCTAAGCTCGATCGTCCGATGGATCGCGGCTCTCGTATCTTCTACGCCAGCCTTTTCCCTGGACTGCTGGGAATGGTCTTCGTTGCCGCATCGAGCAAGCGCTCGATGCGCGGCGTCCGCATACTTGGGCTCGTGCTCGCCTTGGGATTCTCCACCACGTGGCTCGGATCATGCGGAGGCAGTTCCAGTAATAGCCACAAGGATCCCGGTACGCCGGTAGGGAGCTACACGATCACCGTCCAAGGAGCGTCAACAGTTAACGGAAACGCAGTGACGCGGCAAACAACATTCCAACTGGTAGTGCAATAGAAAATCGGTTCAGTAGATTCAGCGCCCTGCTCGTTTCGGCAGGGCGCTTTGTCTTGCTGAATGACTTCATAAGGCGTCATCCCGAGCGAAGCCGTTCTTCAGGCGTAGCGAGGGATCTCTCGCTAATCGGCCTGCGTCTCAAAAGAGATCCCTCGGCCCGCTGGTAAGAACGCGGGCCTTCGGGACGACGCCGCAGCAAACAAGAATCCAACTGATCTACTACAGACTTGCGATCCTTTGTTTTTTTCCTCCGATCTGCGAAACTGGCCACTGGCCGGTGATTCCTGACCACCCCAACTGACCATTAGCCACTGACCCATGGGCCGCATCCACGTACTGTCCGAAAATGTCGCTAACCAGATTGCTGCTGGTGAAGTAGTCGAGCGCCCTGCATCTGTCGTCAAAGAGATGCTCGAAAATTCGCTCGATGCCGGAGCGACCCGGATCAAGCTCAGCGTGGAGGCGGGTGGGAAGAAACTCATCCAGATTACCGACAACGGATGCGGCATGGTTCGCGATGATGCCATGCTGGCTTTTGAGCGGCACGCTACCTCGAAGATAAAGAACGCCGAGGATCTTCTGAGCGTCGCAACCCTCGGTTTCCGTGGAGAGGCCCTGCCGTCGATCGCTTCCGTGTCACGATTGAGGCTCGAGACTCGCGCGGCAGACGATCCTGCCGGGACGGTCATCGAGATCAACGGCGGAAAGATTGCTCGCGTTGAAGAAGCCGGACTCCCGCTTGGAACTTCGATTACGGTCCGCGATCTTTTTTTCAATACTCCAGCCCGAAAGAAGTTCCTGAAAGCCGAATCAACGGAACTTTCGCACATCGCCTCACTGGTTACTCACTACGCGCTTGCCCATCCGGACAAGCATTTCGAACTGCACTCTGCATCCAACGCGATGCTGGTCGCACCACCCGTCGCGGGACGTAGCGAGCGCGTCTACCAGGTTTTCGGGAAAGAGACTCTGGATCAATTGATTCCGGTGGCTTCAAGACAGGCGCTGGAGCACGTCGGACTGCCGCAACCTCCGCCTTGGCGCCGGCGAGAAGAAGATGACGACGGCAATAGTGCCGCTTCGAGAGAGCCAGGAGAGATCCGAGTTCACGGCTTCGTATCCAAGCCCGAGATCCAGAAGCTGAACCGCAATTCGATTTTCGTATTCGTGAACGGGCGCCTGATCCGCGACCGTCTTGTTCAACACGCGTTGACCGAAGCTTACCGGAACATCATCCCGCCGACGGTGTATCCCGTTGTGCTGCTGTTTCTCGAGTTGCCGTCGGCCGAAGTCGACGTAAATGTGCATCCGTCAAAGACGGAAGTGCGGTTTCGCCAGCAAACCGTGATGCATGACTTTGTTCGCGACTCGGTGCGAGCGGCGTTGATGAAGGCTCGTCCGGTGCCGCAGTTTGTTACTGAAATGCGCGCGCATGCGACGGCAAGCCAGGCCCTGACTCCTGGCGCATTGAGCCCGGGTGTTCCTTCTGAGCATGGGCTTCGGGCTTCGGGCTTCGGGCTTCCCGAGGGCGGCTTGCCCGGTCAAGCCACCGGCGGCTCATTTCTCCTAGATGCACCGAACCTGCCTCCAATCTCAACTCGATTTCAATTCGAAGGAGGCATCGCCGTCGAAGCGAATGCTGCGGTCCCGGTGGCCCGGGGGACGGAGTCGATTCCCATTGCTCCTCATTTTGGAGCAATACTTCCCCGCCAGCAGTTCGATGCCGTGCCCGATCACGGATGCTCGCCTGCACTCGATGCCAGCGAGGAAGAGCCGACTCTGTCTGCTCTAGGAACATTGCGGCCACTGGGACAGATTCGCAACTCATTCATTCTCGCGGTGAATGAAGACGGCTTATGGATTATTGATCAGCACGTAGCGCACGAGCGCGTGCTATTCGAACGCGTGTCGAAGCAGCGCGCAGCCATGAAGGTCGAAAGCCAGCGCCTGTTGATGCCGATCGTGCTTGAACTGACTCCAGCCCAGCAGGCTGTGTTCAGCGAAATTTCCGATGAACTGGCCCGTAATGGATTCGAAGCCGAACCGTTCGGTGCGCGCAGCGTGGCCGTAAAAGTCGCCCCTGCGGGCGTAGACGCGGGCGCGGTCGAACACCTGCTGCACGAAGTCCTGGATCAGTTTTCGAGCGAAGAGCAGTCTCTGAATCTGGAGAAAATCCGTGCAGGTATAGCCGCGTCGATTGCCTGCCACGCCGCCATTAAAGTCAATATGCCCCTGGAGCAAAACAAAATGGAATGGCTGCTCGCGGAGCTGGCGAAAACCGATCATCCAATGTCGTGCCCGCATGGGAGGCCGGTTGTACTGCGCTACTCCCTCAAGGATATTCAAAAAGCTTTCAAGCGAATCTGACTATTGCGGCGGCGTTGCCACTTCAGAAGCGTGCAGATGGATTATTTTCCAGCCTAGACTCTGTTTCTTTAAGACAATCGTGCGGCGGTTCAGGAAGCCGGGGCGGTCGTCCAGATGGAAGGTAGCGATGCAAACATCTCCACTGATCTGCAGTTGCAGATCCCTGGGTTGGATGTCCATATAGGGTCCTTCGGTTCTGCCCGCACGTATGCGATCGAATTCCTTCAGGAAGAATGTTTCAAATCCCTTGCGGCCTTCGGCACGTCGAGGGAATTCGCGCGGGTAAAAGACCGTGGCGTCGTCTGCGAAAAACGATCGAAATTTGTCCCAGTCAAGGTTATCGAACGCGTGGATGAAGTCAGTGAGTGTTTTTCGTACTTCGGATTCCACATCGCTCTTGGGGACGACCCCCATTGAGTTCGGCGAAGTCACCACGGCGAGAAGGAACAGTACAAGACACTTCCTTTTCATACGAGCCGCAGTATACAAGCAGGTTCCTGACGCCCTGACCGTTATAATCGGATCACACTCGTGACTGATCTCGAACTTCAACAACTTCGCATGCAGAAATGGCGTCTGGACGGCAAAGCCATACGCACGATCGAAGCTGCGCGCGCGTTCGTGGAAGATGTTGGACTTTGCCTGATGTATCCACAGCGGCCGCCCTTGCTGGTGCCGACATTCATCGGAGCATTTGTGGGATTGGACGATCGCCTGCCGGAATGGCAGCATGCCTTCAAGGATCCACGCGCGACGGAGGCGACCGAGTTGATGGTTCGGTTGCTGCGCGAGCGGACGGCTTTTGAGGCTAATCTCTTCGAAGAGAATAACGGGCTGCTGGTGTCGGCATCGCTTTTTCCCTACTTTTACGCGCTATTGGGCGAACGCAATCCAAAACAACTACCGAAAGCTGGAGCGCGATCCTCCTACTCGCACTTGGCGTCCGATCTATTCGCGCTAATTCAGCGCGAGGGAGCACTCTCAAAGCAAAAACTCCTGGAGCGTTTAGGCGGCGGCCTGTCCAATGCTGCGCTCGACAAGTCGCTCGCAGAGCTTTGGTCAAAGTTACGCATCACGCGGGTGGACTACAGTCTGAGCGAAGGATCGGTGTGGGATCTGCTTTATCGCTGGGCGCCTGACGCGGTGAAGGAAGGCGTCGGACTCTCAGTGCCCGAGGCGCTCTCGGCGCTGGTCTCGCAATATCTGGATTGCGTGATCGCTGTCGAGCCAGCGGAACTGGAAACATTCTTTTCGAGATTTATCGCCCGCTCGAAGGTGAAGGAAGCCGTTAACGCGCTGATCGCGGCGCGCGAGTTAAGCTTCGTGCATGTGGCTGGAAAATCAATGCTGCAGATCACGCCTGCGAAGGTTGTAGCCTCAGCCGCGCCGCGTGCCGCACAATAGGCTGTACCTATGTCTCGGAACGTTGAGATCAAAGCGGTATTGCGGGATCGGGATGCGATTATCGCCGCCGCGGCGAGCAGAAGCGACAGTGTGCCCGAGATGATCTCACAGCACGATTTCTTCTTCCGGTGCGGAGTGGGCCGACTCAAACTGCGGGTGTTCGAACCCGACTGCGGCGAATTGATTCAATATGATCGCGAAGACTCGGCCGGGCCGCGTTGTTCGCGGTACCAGATTGCATATACCTCGACTCCAGAAATCCTGCTCGATATTCTTACGCGAACGCTGGGTCGAACCGGTGAAGTGAAAAAGACCCGGATTCTCTTTCTGATTGGGCAGACTAGGGTCCACATCGACACCGTCGAAGGCCTTGGCGTTTTTTTGGAACTCGAGGTTGTACTTCGTCCCGAGCAAACAGAGGACGATGGACGCAAGATCGCGGAAGCGCTTCTGGGCGAGTTCGGAATCAAGAATGATCAGCTCATCGCCGAGGCTTATGTGGACCTCCTCGCCAATCTGCCGAGTCATTCAGACACCAGGATCGCAGCTCATTGAGTGGCCGCATGTCCGCTGAGAGCGATTCGTCGTACCGGGGTCGACTTGCTCCCTCTCCCACAGGCCTGCTGCACCTCGGCCACGTCCGTACATTCTGGATCGCTGCGCAACGGGCTGCTGAACGCCGAGGTACATTGATTTTCCGGAATGAAGATCTTGATCCGCAGCGGTGCCGTGGGGAATTCGTATCGGCGATGGTCGAGGACCTGCGCTGGCTAGGAATCTCCTGGCAGGAAGGACCGGATTGCGGGGGCTCATTTGGTCCGTACGTGCAGAGCGAGCGCCGGAGCTTTTATCTGGATGCATGGAAGCAGCTGCGGGATCTGGGAGCGATCTATCCATGCACTTGCTCGCGAAAGGATGTGGCCCTGGCGGCTGGCGCTCCCAACGATGGCGATGATGAGCCGATTTATTCGGGGAAGTGCCGGCCCGCAAAAACCTTAGCCGGAACCGCTCCGCTTCGCCATCGCGAGACAGCCGAGGTGTCTGTCTCAACATGGCCCGAGTCGCCTGCGGGTGTTAACTGGAGGTTTCGTGCTCCAGACGGCGAGCAGATTTGTTTCACCGACTTGCATCTCGCGGAACAACGGATGATTGCCGGAAAAGATTTTGGCGATTTTATCGTTTGGCGGCGCGATGACGTTCCTGCCTATCAACTGGCGGTAGTTGCCGATGATGCGGCGATGGGAATCACCGAAGTCGTCCGGGGAGCTGACCTCTTGAAGTCGACCGCTCGGCAGATTCTGCTCTATCGAGCACTGGGGCTTCCTGTTCCTGACTTTTATCACTGCGATTTGGTGCGTGATGCGACCGGAGTGCGGCTCGCCAAGCGGCACGACTCTCTCAGCATTCGCAGCCTGAGACACGCCGGATGGACTCCCGAACAAGTGCGTGCGGGAAATCTATCCGGCTCACGAGGAAAGTGAACTTCGAATTGGTCTACAGAGACCGCAGGAAGTTCAACAGGTCCTGCTGGTCCCCATCCGAGAGCCTGCGGAATTTGTCGACAACCGCATTGGCCTCCGAGTCCTGATATCGCCGTCCTCCGTCGCTTGCGTGGTACAGAATTGCCCGGACCAGGTTCTTGGTGCGGCCATCGTGGAGAAAGTAGGTGCGCTGTCCGAGTCCCCACAGTGGCGCGGTCCGAAACTCGTCGGCCTGCGCCTGTCCCTGGATGATCTCGTCCGCGAGCCCGGCCCCCATGTGATGCAGCAATAGGTCCGAGTACAAGTCTGCGGGAACATTGCTGAGTGCCGGGATCGGCGACTGCCCTGTCGTCATGGTTGGTGTGTGGCACAAGGCGCATCCGATCTGGCTAAAAATCCTCGCTCCGTTCTGTGTGGATGCAGTCGAGGGAGCTGGCTTCGGCTGATCGAGAAGACGCATGAACATTGAGAAGAGCAGGACATCGCTGGCAGAGTCCGTTCCGGTCGCGTCCATGTGCGTGAAATCCTCCGGGGTAGCATTAAACCTGCACCCAGTGGCCTCTTCACGCTCATTAGGAAACAGTTCGTTAGTGACGCCCATCTCGACGTTGTAGGCCTCACCCGAGAAAATCTCGAGCGACTTGTTCTGAGCCTTCCAGCCAAAACGCGTCACTGTGCCATCATTGCCGCTGGTATTAGGAGATCCAGCGATATTACTCGTCGTAACACGGTTGGGCCTTCCGCCAATGCCCATGCTTCGCTTCGCCCCCGCTTGCGAATTGACCTGCGCCAGGATCGTGGAGTCGGGAATTGATTCGATCAGCCCACCTCCGAAAACGGGTGTCGGGATGCGAAAAACCAGGTTGTTGGCACTCGCGGCACGCTGAAAGTCGGGCTGTTTCAGGCTGCAACCCGTGGCGTCGCCTCTGCCAGTTATGGTGAACAGAGCATGAACACCTCCATCACGCTGCCTCAGATCCGATGTGAGCGGGAATCGAGCCTCGCGAACCGGACCATCGATCGTAATGAAAGATGGAATTTGATTGGTTCCTCCCTGATCCGTGGCAGCAGCGACTTGGGGATTTACCAGCGGGCTGCTTCCGCCAATGGCGGGCTGTGCGTGGCATTGGGCACAACTCTCCGCGTTAAACCTCGGCCCGAGTCCGCCCTTTACCGACTCGACATCTGCAAAGTCAACAAGTCCAGAAGCAAAGTACGACTGTTGATTTTGTGTCAAACCGGCGACAAAACTGCCGGCTCCGGCAGGGCCGCCGCGGACTCCGGGGTCATGCGCGCCGGATTGCGTGAGTGCTTGGGGAGTGGAAATGGGGAATCCGAGCAGGATCGCCGCGCCGAGCAGGGTGACACGATTGAAGCGAAATGGCTTCGTGATCTGGGACATGATTCTCCTTTGACGGAGGGCGCATGGCGGGTTGGGCCGGCTTTGTGCGAGCGCACAAAGCGAATACAGTGGTGGCACATTCTTGACCTGAACGCTAACCAGTGACAGATATCGAAGGGCCTAATCCGCGCTGTGACAAGGCTTAGGCTTTCTGGGTCCATCTGGACAAGTGCGCGATCAATAAGTGGACAGGATGAAGAGGATGCCGGCAGGTTTGAAGCCTACCGGCACCGAGTGAACAGCTAGCGTTGATCGGTCGGCAGCGGCATGATCATTCCTGCTTTGTCGCTGACGATCATCTTTGGCAATTCACCATTCCACTTCTCAACCAAAGCGCGCTGGTTTTCCAGGCGACGCCACTCCAATAACTGCGGAGTGATGGACGCCTGGCGCAAGCGGTTGGCCTCGGCCTCGCCGCGTGCACGCTCGATGGCGCTGGTCGCGTCGCCGCGTGCACGTTCGACCTGGCTGCGCGCTTCGCCCTCCGCTTCAGCAACGGCTTTCGCCATTTCCGCCTGCGTGACCGCCAACTGATTGCGGGCTCGTTCGGCTTCGGTGATGGCCTGCGTCTTCTGCGTGATCGCCTGCTCGATCGCGGCCGTGAAGCGCGGTTTGCCGATGAATCCGAACTGCTGGATTCCGACGCCGACAGCCTCTACTTGCGCCTGGATCCGTTCGCGGGCTTCATGCAGGAACCGCGCCTTGTTCTCGCCATAGATGTCCTCCAGCGTGTAAGTCGACGCCACTTCGTTCAGCGAGTTGCGCACGATGTCTTTCAGCATGCCATGCGTGAATCGCTCCAGGTCGTCGGTCCGGTACTTCACGTAAAACTCCGGCACGCGACTGAGATCGATGGCATAAGAGAGTGACACATCCGCGCGCACCTCCTGCCCTTCCTTGCTGTTGAAGACCAACTCCTCATTCATCGGGTGGCCTTCGTTCACATCGGAGGTCCACTTGACCGTTTGGACGAAGGTGGGGAATTCGATCACCTGTGTCTTCAACGGAGAATAAAAGACCCAGCCGGTGCGAACTGGAATGTCCTGCGCGCCGCGCTGGCTTCCAGCAAGATTCACCTCGACACCGACGTATCCGGCGTTGATCCGAGTCACACGAACGATGTTCGAAACAAGGATGCCTCCGAACACGAGCGCTCCGCCGATTACGATTACGCGAAGGAGATTCCGCCTGATGCCACCGAACCTCTCCTCGTTATGAGTCTCGCGATTGAAAATTGTGGTGGTCATAGAAATCTCCTTTCTTCTGTGCGCAGGCACAGAGATTGCTTGGACAGCGGCGGCGCCTTTAAGGGCGGACATCTCGCTGCGACGGACTTTTCGATCAGGGTCGTTGGGCTCGCCAGATTGCGGCGATCAGCGAAGGGACAACGACCAATAGCAGGAGCAACGAACCAACTCCGCTCCAAAACCAGAAGTCGCTGGGAAGATTCATCCAATCCAAAAACCGGCTGAGAGATGCGACAGCCAGCAATAAGACCAGGATGGTCAACGCCAGCTTCATTCTCCTTTTCATACCGGCCTCACTTCTTGCTTACAACGAATTCGATGACATACTAGGTTTGTAGTAGCGGCAAAATAAGTCCCGCGGAATCTTGCATTAGCAAAACCGAAATTTGTACTCATCGAATATCTCGCAGTTCTTGAGCAACCGACCGGTCGTTCCCGTGTACAATCGTTACGCTTCCATCATGAGTGAGGCTCCCGACAGCACTCGAAAACTGATCATCGCCATAGATGGACCGGCTGGCGCAGGAAAGAGCACGATCGCGTCCCGCCTGGCGCGAAAGCTCGGCTATGTCAATCTGGAAAGCGGCGCGATGTACCGTGCCTTGGCGCTGAAGGCGATCGACACTGACACGTCGTTTGATGACGAGACTGCGCTGGTCAGTTTGGCCGAGGCTTCAAGAATTCAATTGGAGCCCACGGTGGGCGGAAACCGCACGCTGCTTGACGGAAAAGATGTTTCAGCCCGCATCCGCGAGCGCGACGTGACTGAAGGCGCTTCGCGTATCTCGGTGCATCCGAAGGTCAGGGTATGGATGGTCGCTCATCAGCGTGAGATGGGTCTGGGTGGCGGTATCGTCATGGAAGGCCGCGACATTGGAACGAAAGTATTTCCTGATGCGGACCTCAAGATCTTTCTCGATGCCGATCCTGTGATACGCGAGCAGCGGCGTATGGCACAGCAAAAAATCTCAGGTGAGGTCGCGGCCAAGGTAGCTGCCGATCTCAGGGAGCGCGACAAGCGGGATCGCACGCGAGCAGCCTCTCCACTTGTAGCTGCTCCGGATGCCGTTGTCATCGATTCGACATCGATGAGCGAGGACGATGTTTTGGCGAGGGTCGAGGAGCTTGCGAGAGAGAAGGAAGGTCTCAGAGTTCCCTAGCGGCAATGGTCAAAAGAAAAGTTTCAAGGTTTTAAAGTTGAGCTGGAACTTTGCCACTTTGAAACCTTGAAACCTTGTTCGCTCAGTTATCCGTCGGTTCCGGAGTCCCTTTCTGCTCAGGGATCGCCTTTGCCGGCTTGCCTGGATTTGGTGGCACCGGAGGCGCCGGAGGTACCGCGGACGCCTTGCGGATACCAATTCCCTCATGCTCGTTGTTGATCACGATATGCGAAGAGCCGTTCCCCACGCTGCCACTGGCTCGTGATTCACGGTCATCATTGTTGATTTTCAATTCCGAAAAATCAGATTGAATTTCGCCGCCGTTCCGCGTGCTCGCATCCAGTCGGAATCCCGCTTTGTCAGGGACCGCAAGTTGGACGTCGCCGTTCCGGTTATCGATCTGCACATTGCCCAGCGTGCGCATGGTCAACTCGACGGTTCCGTTATCGTCTTTCAGGCGAACATCACCCGACACCGCATCCAGCCGGATATTCTTCGAACGTGTCGAGAGGTGTAAAGGCCCGGTGATCTCGTCGGCGCGAAGATCCTCGGAGTCAAGGTCGAGCGATCCGGTGATGCGTGAGAATTCCATGTCGGTGCGTGATGACTTGAAGGTCACCGTCTTCGCGATCCGCTCCAGTTTCACGCTCTCCTGAAATTCGCCTTCGAGTTGGGCAGAACCCTTTATGTCAGCTACAGTGACCTCGCTGATCCGTCCACCAACTTGCACGTCACCTGTGACCTGCTGGACTTTCACCGTGCCCTTTTCCTGACTGACTTTCACGTTTGCGCTGATATCTTCCACCGATGTATCCGAGTGCTGCGCCGAGATATCAATATTGCCGGCGCGGCCGCTGATAGTGACATCGCCACGGCGAGAATTGATGGTGACTGGCGCCTTGCGCGGAAGGGAGATGTCGAGATCGGTTTGTACCGGATGATCGCCTGCCTCAACATTGGCGTTTAGCGTGACCAGTCCGCCGCTACTAGTGATCGCAGGCTTGGTTTCCGTGTTGTACTTGTCGGCGTCGCTTTGGTTGTCGGCCGCCACGCGCTTGCGTACCACGACCGTAATCTTGTCGTCATCCGATGCGTGCACACTCACCGCACCGTGATTGTTGATGACCTTCAGAGTGGCATCTCCTGGGAAGTTCTGTTCCAGATGATCGTTGTAATTGAACGTATCTCCGCCGAAGATTCCCTTGAAATCGCTGTCATCGAAGTTCATCTCTTCGCGCCAGCCGGACCAATGGCGATCGACCTGATTTGAGACCAGGCCGAACATCACGATCATTACGACAAGGAGCACTCCACCGGCGCCAATTCCGGATGCACGGGTGCCTTCACGCCGCGCCTGCATGTGCTCGATGACTTTGATAACCCCCCAAAGGATGAGCAGTACGGGCCAGTAATTCGCAAACAGGTGGGCCAGTTTTGCCACCGAGAGAATGCGCATCGTACCGAGCAGGAAAACAATCCCAACGACGATCAGAACAAACGGTCCGGCGAACGACCGATGCCGCGGGGGCGGCAGCGGCGGCAGCGGAGAAAACTGTGGCGGTGGTGGCGTCGCAACTGGGTTAGACATTTTTCACCTCGCCAGTCGAAGGATCCGTGCTTTGCGCAGGAGTCTCAGGTGCACTCTGGTCTATTCCCGAATATGCCGTTGGCACACTCGGCGGTGGCGGAGGCGGCGGTGGAGGATAGTTCGTTCCCGGAGGCAATGGGCCGATATGTCCTCCCCACGACGCGTTGCCCTGCATCAGTTTGACTACGCCGATCACCAGCAGGATGGCTGGCCAGGTCTTGCCGAAATTGACATCTGACACGTTGTCCAACAGGAACAGAATTCCGATCGTCACCAGCATTGCGGGCCCCATGAGCTTACGCGTACGGCAACGCTCGCAAACGCAACCCGGCCGGTAATTCCCAAGCAGTCCCCAGTTCTTGGCGAACAGATACACGCCGAGCACGATCAATATCAGCGGCCAATAACGATGCAGGCTGAAGTCAAAAGCTGTGTTGATGAGAAACAGCACTCCTAGCCCGATGAGGACCACTGCAGCAATTGGTATGTTCGCAGCTTCCGTGATCCTCTGACCTGCGGGAACCGCGCCGCCGGAACCGAACATGGATGCCAAGCCAAACGGATCCGGTGCGGGCTCGCCCAACTGGAGAGCACGGGCGGTACGAACTGCATCGATGATCTGGTAGACGTAGAAGAAACCGATGCCCAATCCCAGCATCGTGTGCATGTACCACGGCACATCTGAGCTTTCGATGACGATCAGAAGCACCATGATCGCCAGGTGCGCCAATCCCTTCGCGTATTGCGAGCAATAGACAGCTCCCACGCCAAATGGAAAGAAGCCGGCAAGAATTCCCGCTACGGTCGGATTTGGCCCGGAAGCGATCGGTGGCGCGCCCGGCACATAGGCCGACGGCCCACCAATCGGCGGATACACGTTCGGCGGAGGAGGCGGCGGTGGTGGAGTGTACATTCCTGGCGCCGGCGCTCCTTCGAGCCGCGCGGCTAGACAAGACTCGCAGTAAATCACTCCGCGGACGTCGCGGGTGCATTGGTTGCAAAGTGGCCTGCCGCATGTGCGGCAGAACGCCACCGCAGCTTGATCGCTGTGATTGGCGCAGTTCATACGAACCTCCTGTCAGTGGTCACCGACACTACAGGCAGATCCGGATTTGACGGATCAATAATCCGATCAAAGACGAAGGGACCCACAGGTGCGCCAGCCAGAATAAGCTTCTCCCCTGTCTGGCTGTAATTGCGCTCCTGCTTCTGCTCAGGTTTTTGCGTTGTGTCGTTCTTGCGTTCTTTCTGTTTTGCCGGCCCGGGCTCAGCGGGACTCATGTTGCGCTTGATCTCGCGGAGCGCGGCCTGCATCGTGTATACAGCGCGGACGTTGTCGACGTAGCGCACGACCTTGGCCTGCGTATGGTAGTACGTTTGCCGGATCGCCGAGGGCCGCAGGCTGATGCTCATTACATCGTGAATATTCACGCCAGCCATCGTCAGGCTCACCGACAGCGCGAAGAACGCCATGCCGAATGACATGGCGAAGCGCGGTTGGCGAACCAAGGCCCACGTTGGCTCCAGGAACGAAGCCTGCACGTGCTCCCACCACGAAACGCGTGGTTGCGGAGCGCGTACCGTCGTCCGCAGGCGTTGGGTGTCAACGCCCGTTGTGGATGCCAGAATATTTGGGACCAGGCTGGCTGGAGGCTCCACCTCCGTGAGACCTTTCAGCCACTGACGGCCTGCCTCTGCTTCCTCGAGCAGCGGCCCGCAAGTTTTGCAACTGCGGGCGTGTGCCTGGAAGCGGTCGAGTCCGGCCCCGCTGAGAACGCCATCTAGCGCGTCCGAAAGGAGCAGGTCGAACTCGTTGCACTGCATTCCGTTACTGGTGTGGTCTGGCATCACATCACCTGCCTATAGGTACGTTGTAAGAGGCGTGCAAGTTCCGCCCGCCCTCTATTTATTCTTGATTTCACGGTGCCCTCCGGAACCCTCAAAGCGGTGGCAATTTCCTTGTAATCCATGTCCTGTAAGTCCCTTAGAATCAATGCTTCCCGAAGTTCTGGCGACAATTTTCCCAATGCCTGGTGCACCGTCTCCTGAACCTCCCGCTGGCGTACCCGGGTGTCGGGGGGTGCACTTTGGTCAGGGATTTGCTCACTGAGGGGCTGAGCATCCTCGTGTTCGGACGCGGTCGAGTCCATCGAGTCGGTCATCCGGTCCTGCTTGGTCTTGCGGAAATGGTCCACTAGCAGGTTGCGCGTGATCGTCGTCACCCATGTAACGAACGCACCCTTCGAAGGATCGTAACTCGGAAGCGTGCGATACATTTTGATGAAAACTTCCTGAGTCAAATCCTGCGCATCGTCCGACGAACCAGCAAATCGGTAACAGATGTTGTATATCCTTCGGTTATAGCTCTGCACGATCTCCTCCCAGGCGGTGGCGTCCCCGGCAATACAGCGCCGGACCAGCATCGCGACGACCTGGACGTCTTCCACTTTCACTCCCCGGAGAAGTGCGACTTCCGACTGAGACTAGGGTTTGGATAAAGAGAGACCGACTCCAAGCCCACCCACAGGACAGTACGTGATTGCAGGGCTTGAAGTTCGCGCCCCGGGCTAAGTCCGTGGGAACACGGCATTGTAGCAGCGTGTGACCTTCGTTCTCAGTGCGGGTACGCGAATCACTGTAGTCAAACGTGGGATGCGTTCAGCATCCAAAGTAAGCTTGGTTGCGAGAGCGACCGGAGCTATGGTGAAAGATTAAAGATTAACGATGCAAGATTCTGAGTCGTGCACACAAGGGCGTGCAACGTTTCTCAAGCGTTCGGGAAAGGTGATTCGACTTCATGTACAACACACACGTTATTAATCGTAAGAGATCTTTGCGAATCGTCGCCGTGCTCGCGACGGCGGTATTGTTAACCAGTGTCCTCTCGCTGAGAGCGAAGGCACAAGATGATTATGACCAACAGGATGACCCGCCCAGCCGCGTCGCGCGGCTAGGACATATGGACGGTTCGGTTTCTTTTCAGCCCGCCGGAGAGTCAGAGTGGGTTGAAGCCGTACAAAACCGTCCCATGACCACGGGCGACAAGCTTTGGGCCGATCGCGATTCGCGCGCCGAGGTGCAACTCGGATCCTCAAAGATTGACCTGGGTCCGAATACAGGATTTTCTTTTCTCAATCTCGACGACCGCACCATTCAAATCCAGTTGAGCTCGGGAACGATGAATGTGCGCGTGTATGAGCTGGATCGCGACACCGACTACGAAATCGATACGCCAAACCAGGCATTCGTGATTTCGCAGCCGGGCCGCTACCGAGTGGAGTCTTCAGAAAACGGCGACTACACGGTCGTAACCGTTCGCGAGGGCGAAGGTCAATCCACCGGCAACGGACAAAGCTATTCGATCCACCAGGGACAACGCGTTACGTTCCGGGGAACGGACTCTTTGAATGCGGAAGTCGACCAGATTGAGGGTCCGGATCAATTCGATCGCTGGAGCGACGACCGCGAGCGCCGTTATCAAGATTCACCATCGGCGCGTTACTGTTCGCGTCAAGTCGTCGGTTTCGAAGATCTCGATGACAACGGGCAGTGGGGACCGTCGCCCGAGTACGGAAATGTATGGTATCCGCGCGTAGACGCGGGGTGGGCTCCGTACCACAACGGGCATTGGGCGTGGATTGATCCGTGGGGATGGACTTGGGTCGACGATGCCAGCTGGGGCTACGCTCCGTTTCACTACGGACGCTGGGTATTTGTCGGCAGCCGCTGGGGATGGGTACCCGGACCGCGTGAAGTTCGTCCCGTGTACGCGCCTGCTCTGGTTGCATTCGTCGGTGGAGTGGGCATTGGAGTGGGTGCCAACGTCGCGTGGTTCCCGCTTGGTCCTCGGGAAGTATACGTCCCCTCGTACCGCGTGAGCCGTGGATACGTGAATCGAGTCAATGTCTCCAACACCACGGTGAATGTGACTCAGGTGACGAATGTTTACAACACGACCATCGTTAAGAACAATACGACGATCAATAATGTCACTTACGTGAATCGCAACGTGCGGGGAGGCGTAACTGCGGTTTCGCAACGGGCGTTTGCCAGTGCGCAACCGGTAGCCCGTTCTGCCGTCGCGGTGGATCAGAATCAACTACAGCGCGGTCCGGTGTCGTCGCGTGCCGCAGTTCCACCCGCACAACAGGCGGTGATGGGAGCGCGCGGCAATTCTGCAAACCGCGTAGCTGCGCCACCCCAGAGCGTGGCTAGCCGGCAGGTGATTGCGACTCGTACACCGCCGCCGCCGAAACCTTCTTTCGCGGCAAGGGAGCAGGTACTCCAGCGGAATCCGGGAGTGCCTGTCGCGCGCCAGCAAATGCAGCAGATGCGAGCTGCGAATCCTCCAGCTTCGGCTCCGAGAGTAGTCACAGCGCCGCCGGCGAAGCCGACTCCGTTGCCGGCCCCGGGCGCGCGTCCGGGAAATCAGCCGGCAGCGAATCAGCCTGCCGGAAATGAGCGTCCGGGCAACAATCCCGCCGCGAATCGTCCTCAGCCGGGAAATCCGCCAGCGAACAACAATCGCCCGGAGGCAAATCAGCCGAATCGTCCGCAACCAAATCAACCCAACAATCGCCCAGAGGCGAACCAGCCGAACAATCGGCCGGAGCCGAATCAGCCCAACAACCGACCGGAACCAAATCAACCGAATAATCGGCCGGAGGCGAATCAACCGAATCGTCCGTTTGAACCGCCCGCGCGCAATGATCGTCCGCCATCGGCGCAGCCCAATAACAATCGTCCTGATCTAAATCAGCCGAACAACAGGCCGCAGCCCAACCAACCGCAACCGAATCGGCCCGAGCCAAATCAGCCGAATCGTCCAGAGGCGAACCAGCCGACTCCTAACAATCGACCGGAGAATAATCGTCCGGACAACCGGCCTGATAACAACCGGCCCGACAACAACCGTCCGTTTGAACCGCCGGCTCGCAATGATCGTCCGCCCGCGGCACAGCCGAACCGTCCGGATATGAATCAGCCTTCACCAAATAACCGCCCGGAAACGAATCGTCCTGACACGAATCGTCCCGAGCCGAACCGTTCGGCGCAACCGCCGCGCAATGAAAATCCAGGTCGCCCAACGCAGCCGGACAATCGTAACCAGCGGGAGCCGGAGACAAATCGTCCGCAGCCGAATGCTCAGCAACAGAATCGGCCGGAAACGAGTCGTCCGCAGCCACAGCGCAATGAACCCGCACCGCGAACCGAACCTGCGCGGCCGCAGACGCCTCCTCAGACCGAGCGGCAGGCGCGACCACCAGAGAACCGGCAGGCTCCGCCACCGCAGAAACGCGAGCCCAACCGTCCGCAAAAGGAAGAGGACAACCACAAGCCACAGTAGGCCAAAGTTGAAGTGCGCACGAAAAAGGCATCCTGACGTGTTGGGATGCCTTTATTTTTTGCGGTAGCAATGAAATTGAGCAGTAGCACCACGCAGCTTATTCAGCACAAAGGGTTTTCACTTTAACCCATTTTTAACGAGACGGTGCTAGCATGGACTTGGATCGAGATACCTTTTCGGAGGTGTTTATGATTCCTACCGCAACCGCCGTTTCGAGCCAATTCACCTTTTCCGCAAATTGGCGTGGATTCGAACTCAAGCAAAACCACACTACCATCGCAACTTTGAAGCGACCCTGTGTGTGGTCGTCCGACTTCATCGCGACAACTTCCACCGAGAGCTGGATCATTCGCAGAGGAGGCTTTTGGGGCAACAAGGGGGAAATCCGCGAAGCATCGTCGCAACAGCAAATCGCGGTCTTCAAGTGGGGCTGGGGCGGCAAGGGCTCCATCCTGTTCGCCGATGGACAGGCATTCCTCATGGTCACACGTGGAATCTGGCATCCAGTGTGGACAGTCGTGACACAAGCCGGAGAGCGTGTGCTGGAGTTGCACACGCGGGAGAAGTCTGTCGAGATTGATCCTGAAGCAGCCGTTGCGAACGATCGCTTGTCGATCCTTATCCTGTTTGCGCTCTACCGAGTGCGGCAAGCGGAAGAGGCGGCCGCAGCTGCCTCCGCTGCAGCGTCGTGAAGCTGTGCTCTCTCGGATGCAAAGGCGAGGACGGCGAAGTGCCGACTCAATCGAGACAGTCTACTCGCTGTAGTAATTGAGGTAGTCGACGGTCACAGGATTCTCGAACAGGGAATAGTCGCGCGTGACAACCGTGATGCCGCTTTCGGTGACGAAATATCGCTGCCGGTCTGCTTCCGCGTCGTAGCCGATCGTCGTGCCTTCCGGAATATGCACATCGCGGTCGAGAATCGCCTTTCGGATGCGGCATCGACGGCCGACGCTGACATGTGAGAACAATATCGACTGATCCACTTCCGAATACGAATTCACGCGAACGTCAGGCGACAGCACCGAATTCTTCACCATTCCTCCCGACACAATGCAGCCGTTCGAGACAATCGAATCGAGGGCGGTGCCAGTTCGTCCTGCCTCGGCAAAAACGAATTTAGCCGGAGGATACTGCCGCTGGTGTGTGCGGATGGGCCACTCTTCGTCATACAAGTTGAAGATTGGCGACACGGACACTATGTCCATATTTGCTTCGTAATAGGCCTCGAGTGTGCCCACGTCGCGCCAGTATTTCGCTTCCTTCTTGTTTTCGTCGACGAAGTCGTAAGCGAATACGCGATAGTCATCGACCATTTTCGGGAGAATGTCTTTTCCAAAATCGTGGCTCGATCGCGAATCCTCTGCGTCTTTGAGCAAGACAGGGATCAGCACATCGGCATTGAAAAGGTAAACGCCCATCGATCCGCCGACTTTGGCAGGATTCAGGGGAGACCGCAACTGCGTGTACTTTGGCTTCTCCTCGAAGCCATTGACGCGTCCGTTGTTGTCCACATCCACCACGCCGAAGTGATGGGTCTGGTCCGGGTCTATCTGAATCGTTGCCAGAGTGATATCGGCACCCGAGTCCTGGTGCTGCTTCAGCATCTTGCCGTAATCCATCTTGTAGATGTGATCGCCGCCCAAAATGAGAACGTATCTCGGTTGCTCCGATCCGATCGAATAGATGTTCTGATACACCGCGTCTGCCGTGCCCTGATACCACTGATCGCTGACCCGCTTCATCGGAGGGAGTACTTCGATGAACTCGTCTACTTCACGCCCCAGGATGGTCCATCCCTCACGAATGTGCCGGTTCAAGGAGAGTGCTTTGTATTGAGTGAGAATGTAAACGCGCCTCAGATGGGAGTTCAAACAATTGGAAAGAGTGACGTCGATAATGCGATAAATACCTCCGAACGTCACTGCTGGTTTCGCGCGATCGCGAGTTAGAGGATAAAGCCGCTCACCCACCCCACCTGCCAGGAGAACCCCGAGTGTGTCCTTCATCACGAACCTCAGATTCCACCGCTTCGCCTGAGTTCCACCAGAATTTTCACCTTCCGCACGGGATATGCGGAGAGAAAAAACAGTAGATGGTAGCACAAGCAAAGAAGGTTGCTGTTAGCGACCCAGAATGAAACATGATTCGTATAATGCTAGATCAAAAATGCGTGCAAGGGCAGGAGGATCAGTGGCGGAAAGAAAAGATTCTGCTCATTCGAACGGCATCGGATTGAAACCTGCGAGCTCGAACACAGATCAAGCTTTAGGCCTCAATCAGGACATTACCCGCCGTGATTTTCTGAACTCGACTCTGCTGGCCTCGGGAAGTCTGCTGCTCAATCCGGTATCGCCAGCGCAATTGCTTGCCCGGAATACGAGTCAGTCCGCTGAAGGTGAGGGGGAGGACTGGACCGGGTACGGAGGCGTTGGCGACTACGCGAATTCGAATGGCAACACACAGGCAGTTCTCGAAGCCGGTCATCGCATCCGCGACGGAGAGTTCGAAGGTATCCCAGCGGATGTCGTCGACACGGGAGAAGTCTACGACTGCGTAGTCGTTGGAGGTGGGATCAGCGGTCTCGCCGCGGCGCTCATATTTCATCGTCAGGCAGGTGAAGGAAGAAACTGCCTGGTGCTCGACAATCACCCCGTGTTCGGCGGCGAAGCCAAGCGTAACGAATTCCTGGTTGACGGCCACCGTCTGATCGGACATCAAGGTTCAGCGTTATTTCAGGTCAACTATCCCCAAAGCTTTATCGAGCGCTTCTACCAATCAATCGGGCTGAAAGTACCGCGGCTCGAATATCAGAAGTGGGGAAGTTCGGACCCTGAGATCCAACTGCCGACGACCCCGTATCTGGGCGGGGCGCCCTACGGACTTTATTTCGGAGCGAAATTCGGTCGGGCGAAGGGAGTATGGCTCACAGATCCTTGGGGCAAGAAATTAGACGGAGCTCCGATTTCGGCCAAGGCGCGCGAAGAATTGCTGCGTACACAATCCCCTACCCCACCGGCGCAAGTTCCGAAATATCGAGGCGATGCCATCTCCCGAAGACTCGATACCATCACGCTCGAGCAGCACTTGATGGAGAAGTACCGCATCAGCCGCGAAACGGTCCGCACATTTCTAACGCCGGACGAAGGTGGAGGATTCGGTCTTGGTCCAGACGCGCTTTCTGGATACACCGCCTATGCATTCGACGCGTTCGGTCCGACGCTGGATGAGGGGAATCAGATGTTTCCCGACGGCAACAGCGGCATCGCCCGGCTCATCGTGAAGACATTGATCCCCGAATCGATTCAGGGTGAGCACTCTCTGGAAGATGTTTGCCGCAACAACATCAACTTCGACGCGCTCGATCGCACTGGAGCAAACGTTCGCATTCGGCTCAATTCGACCGCTGTGTGGGTGAAGCACGACGGTGAGCCGCAGAAGTCCGAGTTTGTGACGATCCTCTACACCCGCGGCGGTAAGGTTTTCCGAATTCGTGCGCATTCGGTCGTGATGGCGGGCGGAAGCTGGACGACGAAGCACATCGTTCGCGATCTTCCGGACGACCGCAAGCGGGCTTACGCCGAATTCCACCGCTCCCCTTGCATGATGGCGAACATCGCTGTCAGGAACTGGCGATTCCTGTACAAGCTGGGTATCTCGGGTTGCCAGTGGTTTGAAGGGCTTGGAAGCTTCCTGCAAGTGCGCAAGTTGGCGCTTTGCGGCGCCGATGCACCGGCCGTTGGCCCCGACTCCCCGGTTGTTCTGACAGTGAAAGTTTTGTACTCGCGTCCGGGACATACTGCGGAAGAGCAAGGGCATCTGGGCCGCGCGGAAATGATCGGTACGCCATTCCGCGAATATGAGCGGCAGATCCGTCAGCAATTTACCGCTATGTTTGCTCGCTCCGGTTTTGACGCATCGCGCGACATCGCGGGAATCATCCTGAACCGCTGGGGACACGCTTATGCGAGCCCTGCTCCCGGATTTTACTTTGGGAAGGACGGAAAACCCGCGCCGGGAGACGTTCTTCGAGCGGCACCGTTTGGCAGGATTGCGTTTGCGAATGTCGATCTTTCGGGGATGCCCGATCACAAGTCTTCGATCATCGAAGCCGACCGTGCCGTGGGGCAATTGCTTGACTGGGTTCTGAACTGAGTGGGTGGTTTACTTCTCCTTGTCGTGCTTTTCTTCGTCGATCTTGATGCGCAGGGATTTCAGGAACTTCAAATCCTGATCACTGATTTTTAACTCCGGATTGGACGACATCGTGGTCACAAGCGAGGTTTTGTCCGGGACCTTTTCGCCTTGTTTGCTGACGCCGATGGTAGCTTCGAGAACAAGGAAAATATCGTAACCGCCTTCTTTGATTCGAGATACGACTTCAGAAATCTGCTCGGAATCTGAAAGAGATTCGTTAATGGCGTCGCCTAGCTCTTTCATGAGCTGCTTGAGTTGTGGATCCACTGAGCCTCCCGGAATCAGGTCGCCAACCTTACTTAGATCAGATGCCATCCCGTACGGAACGGTTCACCGCCGCGGCACGTTTGCGTCATTGTAGCGCCGGAGGCTGTTAAAATCGAGGCCGTGAGCGAATTGTCGAGCTTACGAAAGATCGGGTTGGGATTACGCGTGGTTCGCGATATGGCGAGCCGCAGCCGCCGCGTCAACGCCCTGGTGAGTGCGGTGGGGGCTACAGCCCGTTCCTTCGCGCATATTCTTCATCTCCTATGGCTTGAAGTTACGGGAACAGTGTTTCTGGCGATGGCGTTCATCGGCGGTGTGGCATTGATCCGGGAGTACGGGAAATACACTGCAGGTCATACAACCGCCAGCCGCGTCGCGGTCGCCGTCTGCTTCACGCTGACTTTTGCCTGGTTCGGCCTGAGCTCGTTCTGGCGCGTAAAAAGAAAAAGTCAGCGCCCGTGATCTCAGGGATCATTCGTGAAGCTTAGGGGCTTTCGTGGTTTTTCGCATTTGTCAGATGTGAAGAGTAATGTCGGAAAAGCTGAAATCGCCGCCGGAAGTCGCAAACGAGATCGAAACCTCGTCGCATATTCCAGTCAAGCCGCTCTACACTCCTGCGGATCTCAAAGCCAGTGATTACGAATCTGACGTAGGCTATCCCGGCGAATATCCCTTCACGCGCGGAGTTCAGGCCACCATGTACCGCGGCCGCCTCTGGACCATGCGCCAGTACGCCGGCATGGGCGACGCCGAAGAATCAAACAAGCGCTACAAATATCTCCTCGCAAACGGGACTACTGGCCTCTCGGTAGCCTTCGATCTTCCCACGCAGATCGGCCTCGATTCGGATCATCAGCTCGCGATGGGCGAGGTTGGCAAAGTTGGGGTCGCGATCGACTCGATCGAAGATATGCAGCGCCTGTTCGAAGGGATCGATCTGACAAAGATCTCGACATCGATGACCATCAATGCCACCGCATCGATTCTGCTGGCGCTGTATGTGGCCGTCGGGAAGAGGCAAGGCGCCGACATTCGCAAGCTTTCCGGCACCGTGCAGAATGATGTTTTGAAGGAATACATCGCACGCGGAACCTACATTTACCCGCCGCATCAGGCCATGCGGGTTATTACCGACATGTTCGCCTGGGCGAACGATAACGTTCCTGACTGGAACACGATTTCCATCTCCGGCTACCACATGCGCGAAGCCGGATCGACCGCGGTGCAGGAAGTCGCATTCACACTGGGAAACGGAATGGCCTACGTCGAGGCTGCGATCAAGGCCGGACTCGACGTCGACAAATTTGCACCACGGCTTTCGTTCTTTTTCAATGCCCACAACAACTTCCTGGAAGAAGTCGCGAAATTCCGCGCCGCCCGCCGCATGTGGGCGCGGATCATGCGAGAACACTTTAAAGCCAAGAATCCCCGCTCGTGGATGCTGCGTTTCCATACGCAGACGGCAGGCTCGACGCTGACTGCGCAGCAACCGGAAAACAACATCGTCCGCACCGCGATTCAGGCGATGGCTGCAGTGATGGGCGGCACGCAGTCGCTGCATACGAATTCATTCGATGAAGCTCTCGCCCTTCCAACGGAACAAGCGGCGCGAATTGCCTTGCGCACACAGCAAATCATTGCGTATGAGTCGGGTGCTCCGCAGACGATCGATCCGCTGGCTGGGTCGTACTATGTTGAAACGTTGACCAATGAAATCGAGCAGCGTGCGGCGGAGTATCTCGGCAAGATCGAGGTTTTCGGCGGGATGCTGAAGGCCATCGAGCGCGGTTTCGTACAACAGGAAATCCAGAACGCCGCCTACGAATACCAGCAGCAAGTGGACAGCGAGGACTCGATCGTCGTTGGCGTGAACCGCTTCGAAGTGGAAGAAGAGAAGCCAATCCCGATCCAGCGCATCGATCCCGCGCTCGAACCGAAGCAGGTCGAGCGCGTGCGCGCATTACGAGCGAAGCGCGATGCAGCTCCGTGGAAGGCGGCGTTGACAGCAGTCGAAGACGCTGCACGCTCAGGGGAGAATATGATGCCGCGCATTCTGGCCGCCGTTGAGGCTAATGCAACAGTTGGAGAAATCTCCGACGCCATGCGGGGCGTGTTCGGAGAGTACAAAGAAGCGGTGGTGATCTAGCGGCGACCGACAGAAATTCCCACCGGGGTAAACAAGTTAAATCGTAATCGTCCGCTTGCGCTTACCTGGCGGAAGACCGTAGCTCGTGTTCAGGATCGCCAGGGTAATGCATGTCCAGCGTGACACCGGCAATCCTTACGTATACCGAATTTTCATTTTGGCCGATGCGGACGACTACTTGGTTTAGATAGGGCGTGTGCAAGGAACTATTCGTCGAACAAATGCGAGGCACGACCCACACTGCTCCGGCAAGAGTCGCAACCCATAGAACCATTGCACTCAGTCGTACACCGATCCCAAATTCTCCCTCGATTACCGCCGTTTGAGCGCAAATGTCGCCTATCCGCTGGCGTACGTTGGAGCAAGCAGCGACCGCAGTTCCCACCAGATATAGTCCAAAGCCGTCGACGATTCTCAGAACATTGCGAATAGCCGAGGCAGACAATCGTCCACGCTCTGAGGTCCGTACGATGCGAATTCCCACAAGTGCCTTGCCCAAAGTGGCGCCGAACGCCGCTTCCAGCAACCAGCCGTAGAGGAAGAGCAAAGCAGTGTTCAGCGTCAAGGCAATCACCAGTGACGCAGCTGTGAGTTGCAATTCGTTGCCCTCCAACACACCCCATCGCATGAACACCCAAGCGTCGGCGATCGCGAAAAGGCCGAATAGCAGCGCGATATCCAGCACAAAGGCAATGAACCGGTCACCGAGTCTCGCCAGACGAAACCGGCTGCTCGAAGAAGAAGAAACTGATGAGGTGGGCTCAGCGGAAGCAGCGGCAGGAGCCGGATCAGTCAGTCCGCACTCTTCCAACAGGTGCTGTCCCGAAGGAATCGCCCCGCCGCACTTCTGGCATTTCTTGGCGTGCGTTCGGACTTGGTTATGGCAATGCGGACATTCCATTTGCTACGAAGGCCCTCACCGTCACTCGTTCAAGAATACGATCGATCGGCGGGACATCAGCGTCACCGAAGGACATCGGTCCAGCGGCCAGTGTACTGTCGCCAACTCTATGAAATGGAAGGAATTAGGCCGTAGCGAGCGAGTCTCTGAGCGCTACGGACGTCAGGAAAACCGAATACAACTTACCGATCAAAGGACAGCGGAGCGCTAGGCAGGTTGTGCTTCCATCTCTGCTACAGCCGCGTCCAGATGTGCGAGGGTCTCATCGACGGTGAGGGAATACATTTCGCGGCCTAAGCCCTCGCCCGATTCCAATGCCGTCTTCAGATAGTGTCCTGCAATCTCAACCGCAAGCGAGTCGGTAATCGTCTTTCCCGTGCGGTTCTTGTATTCCACCCATGCCGGATGCGGCAGCGCGACCCAAACCTTGCGCCCGCCCACCAGGAATTTGTAATCCACAGCGTCGGCGTGACGCGTGGCAATGGCCACAATTTGGCACTGGTAGGCGCAGTGGACTTGTTTCTTCGTCCACTTGTCAGTCGCGGTAAAGTTCTCAAACATAGCTAGAACTATATCGGAGCGTGAGCCTAGCGGCAATCCGGCAAGCCCGAGTCGTCTCGCACCCCCGATGGGGTCATCCTGAGCGGAGCCGCAGTTCAGGCGGAGCGAAGGATCTCCCGGCCACAAGTCACATTTCGAGCATGGATAAAGGGAGATCCCTCCCTGCGCCTGTAAAACGGCTCCGGTCGGGATGACGCCTGTCTGGTGGTGGCATTACGATGCAAGACAATCCATTGCTGACTTAAGACGCGCAAGCAGACGGTGTTATAAACTGCCCTTCGCCCAAGGAGACTCGTTTGAAGAATCTGCGTCTTGCACTCGCACTCACCGCGTTGCTGTGCTTACCCGCGCACGCCGCTAGCAAGAAGAATCCGCCCAAGCCCGCCGCCAACCGCTTCGAGATTTTGTTCCCCAAGGAAGTGAACGCAACTCCACTCGATGGCCACGTGATGCTGGTCCTTGCGCAGAACAACGACCCCGAACCTCGCTTCCAGATCAGCTTCATGACGGCGCAATCGCAACAGATGTTTGGAGTCGACGTAGACGCACTCGCTCCGGGCACTCCCGCCGTGATCGATCCCTCGACACTGGGCTACCCTGCAGAGAGTCTGAATGACGTTCCTGCCGGAGACTACTGGGTGCAAGCGGTGCTCAACCTCTATGACACTTTTCACCTGGGCAATGGACGCACGGTGAAGCTGCCTCCGGATAAGGGCGAGGGCCAGCACTGGCAGACCAAGCCCGGCAATCTCTTCAGCAAGCCGCAAAAGATCCACTTCGATCCGAACTCTCCGCAGATCGTAACGATCCGGCTCAATCTAAGAAACCCCACCATCGAGCAAGACCCAAGCGTTGCCGACAAGATGGCAGGCTGGAGCGGCGCGAACGACGAGCACAAAATCGTAGACAACCAGTGGGTGAAGCACATCCGCATTCAAAGCGATCTGCTTACCAAGTTTTGGGGAAAGCCCACCTATCTCGGTGCGGTGATCCTGTTACCCGATGGATGGGAGCAGCATCCGGAAGCACGCTACCCCGTGATTGTTGCGCAGGACCACTTTCATCGAGATCTTCCCGGGATCGTTGCGTTTCGTACAACCCCGCCGAGTGATGGACTCAAAGGAGGCGAACTCCGCGTCGCGCAAAACGGCTACAAGCTCTACCAGGATTGGACTGCAGGGCGCGTGCCCCGCGTGATCGTGGTGTCAATCCAGCATGCGACACCCTACTTCGACGATTCCTACGCGGTAAATTCCGAAAACGTCGGACCCTATGGGGATGCCATCACCCAGGAGTTGATTCCCTACATCGAGAAGCAATACCGTGGGATCGGTCAGGGCTGGGCTCGCTCCGTCTACGGCGGTTCCACTGGAGGATGGGAGAGCCTGGCATCGCAAGTCCTCTATCCAGACTTTTATAACGGGGCGTGGGTTTTCTGTCCTGACGTGGTCGACTTCCGCGCCTACATGACAATGAACCTTTACCAGGACAAGAATGCGTTCTGGATCGATGGTCCGTTCGGCCGAGTGCCGCGTCCGTCGGTTCGCCAGCCCGACGGACTCGTCCTGTCGACGATGGAGCAGATGAACCGTTACGAATTCGTACAAGGGACACACGGCCGTTCTGGCGAGCAACTCGATACCTGGGAGGCTGTCTTCAGTTCTGTCGGGGCGGATGGATATCCCAAGCGTATTTTTGACAAGCGTACCGGAGAGATCGATCACGAAGTCGCCAAGTACTGGAAAGAGCACTACGACTTGAGCGCGATCATGCAACGCGACTGGAAGACGCTCGGCCCGAAGCTTGCCGGAAAACTGCATTTCTGGGTGGGCGAGGCCGACACCTTCTACCTCGATCGAGCCGTACACCTGTTGAAGGATTTTATGGACACCACGACCGATCCCTATTATCGCGGCAGCTTCGAGTTTGGCATGCGCAAGCCGCACTGCTACGCCGGAGATATCGACCCAGCGTCCGGATTGAACCAGCACTACTGGCCAGAGATGGTGAAGCACATGGAACAGACGGCGCCGGCGGGTGCGGACCTGAAGAGCTGGAAATATTGACCTATCGCACGCCTCGTGCATTGAGATACGCACTGTAAAGCTTGTCGGTCTTGAGCAAGTGATCTTTGAGCCAGGTCTGCAGGAAAAGTAGCAGGGATACGGGAACGCCGGGTTTCGAAGCACGAAAGTCCTCGATCAAGGTAGCAATCTTTTTCCGGAATATGTCATGGCGAGCGCGGTGAGAAGACAGGCCCGGGAACCCGTGTTCTTGCATCAAAGCTTCCTCAGTTGAGAAGTGCACGTCGGCATAGTTCACTAGTCTTTCCAGAACATCGTTGACGCTGCCGTTGCCCTCTCCCGCGCGGAGCGCCACTTCAAGTTCGTGGATGGTTTCGATCAAGTCCATGTGTTGCCGATCAAGAGCGGCGATATTGACGCTGTACATCTCGGTCCACCGAAACACGCGCGTAGCTGTCGACATGGTCTTGCCTCAAGTCGAGAATATCTGCTGCTGGAACTCTTCCCAAGGCACGTAGGTATATGCCGTCCTTTATCATGGAAGCGTGCCCATCCTTGTTCGTGTAAAGACTCTTAATATTCTTCAAACCTCAGGGCTGAAACGGCTCCCCTGGCTCGTGCATGGATTCTCCACACGCATTGGAGGCTTCTCGCAAATTTACGGCCGATCCGACCTCAACCTCGGATTCACGAAAGATGATTCCCATTCTGCGGTCGAGCGGAACCGTGCTGCGTTTCTCAAGAAGTTGGGAGCAGTCACGGCTGGTCGCTCTGCCAAGTCGAAGGGCACCTTCTGGCCCTTGATCACGCTGCGCCAGGTTCACTCCGACATCATTCGCCGCGTGGATTCAATCCCTGAAGAGCCGTTGCACGGTGATGGAATGATCACCGAAACTCCCGGGCTGCTGCTTGCAATCCAGACCGCCGATTGCCTTCCGGTGATTCTGGTCGACACGAAAAGCCACGCTGTCGGTGTGTTTCATGCCGGATGGCGCGGAACCGTGAAGCGCATCGTCGAAAAAGGCGTCGGAGATATGGTGCGCTGCTTCGGCAGCAGCCCGCGCGATATGAAAGCGGCGATTGGCCCCGGCATTCAAGGCTGCTGCTACGAGGTAGGGGAAGAGGTCCGCACAAAATTCGAATCGCAGTTCGATTACGCCGCCCGCCTGTTCCGTGAGATTAAGGAATCCGATCCAGTGCGCGAGAAGTATCCATTGCTTTTCCTGACGGCTCGCGCTCCGGGTCACAGCGATCTTCCGAAGAAGATCTTCCTCGATCTAGTCGAAGCGAACCGCCAGCAATTGATCGCGGTTGGTGTTCCGAAGAGGAGCATCGAGACTTCACCGTTGTGCACGAATTGCCATCCGGAGTTGTTGTTCTCATATCGTGCCGAAAAGGGCAAAACAGGAAGGATGATGGCAGTCGCGGGCATAAAAAAATGAACACTTCGGCGTGGTAAGATCACTTCGCTCCCTGCGAATCTTCGATCGGAGTTGCCTATGTTCCCGCGCGACTGTGCCCCGTCTCGCCGCCAATTCTTCATGACTGCAGCAGCGCTTACAACTGCGGCGTCTGGACTAGCGCTTATTTCTACACCTGTCGTTTCCGAAGAATCCGATGCCAACATCATCGGCCCGAAGAAAGGCTACTCTCCGCAGATCGGCACCCTCGTTTCCATGATGACCTGGATGCGTTCTACCATGCTGAATTCGGTGAAGGCCATGTCGCAGAAGGATCTCGACTATCTTTTCGACGCCAACTCGAACACGATCGGCTCGCTCTTGCTGCATCTGGCGGCGACCGACCGCTTGTATCACGTGCATACCTTCCAGAACCTCGCGTTGAAGGACCTTCCCGAGTCTTTCAAGGAGAAGTGGGGCATGCCGATGGAACTCGGCGAGCCCGCCCGCAAGGGCATCAAGGGACACGATCTCGACTATTACCTGAATGTCCTTAAAGAGACTCGCGAAGAGACGCTGGCGGAATTCCGGAAGCGTGACGACGACTGGCTGTTGACCGTCGACAAGGGCTTCCCTTGGGGACCGACCAACAATTACTGCAAATGGTTCCACGTCTGCGAGCACGAATCGAACCACAACGGCCAGATCAAGTTCCTGAAGAAGCGTTTGCCTGGAGCCAAACCGGACAGCGACTAGCTCGTACCTCGGTTGCACCTGAACGGCGCCTTGCGGATGATGCTGACGTTCATCCGTACAACTTCATCCGCAGGAGTGCATTGTGAGACCCCGGCTCGCTTATTCGTTGGTATTGAGTATCCTCGTCGCCCTGACTTGCAGTGCGCAGGTCAAACCCACACAGATCGATGCGATCTTCTCATCGCTAAAATCCAGTGATGCCCCGGGTGCCGCCGTTCTCGTTGTCCACAACGGCAAACCGGTCTTCCGCCAGGGTTATGGAGTCGGCGACCTCCGCACGCACCGTCCCCTCGATCCCAAAACAGATTTCCGGCTCGCATCCTTCACCAAGCAATTCACCGCAACCTGCATCATGCTTCTGGTCCGCGATGGCAAGTTGCATTACGACGACCGTCTTACGGATCTCTTTCCCGAATTCCCCGAGTACGGTAAGTCGATCACGGTGCGAAACCTGCTGAATCACACCTCAGGCCTGCCAGACTATGAAGAGATCCTGATGAAGCAGTATCCCAACACACCGGAAGAACAGATTCCGCAGATTCTCGATGCCGGTGTGCTGAAGTCCCTCGAACAGCAGACCGCTGGCCAGTTCGCGCCGGGATCGAAGTGGCAATACAGCAACTCCGGATACGCCACGCTAGCCATGATCGTCGAGAAAGTTTCAGGGAAACCCTTCGGGCAGTTCCTGCACGACAGAATCTTTGCTCCCCTGAAAATGAACGACACGCTCGCCTACGAAAAGGGAAAAAACATCGTCCCGCACCGGGCTTACGGATATACCAAACAAAAAGACGGCAGTTGGAAGGAAACCGACCAAAGCCCGACCTCGGCGGTCCTCGGAGACGGAGGCATCTACACCTCGATTGACGATCTGGTGAAATGGGATAGCGCTCTTCGCGAACACAGTCTGCTCAGCGAAGCAGAAATGCGGCTGGCGCTCACTCCGGTCGTGCCCTCCGCTGGACCCGCAAAATTCGGGAGCGGGAAAGATGTCAACTATGGCTTCGGATGGTTTCTGGATCCCTATAAGGGCCACAAACGCATGTGGCACGATGGCGAAACCATTGGCTTTCGCACCACCATCCAGCGCTTTCCAGACGATCAGTTGACGGTGATAATCCTTGCCAACCGAGCCGACCTTGATCCCGCAGAACTCGGACTGAAGGTGACGGATTTATACCTGCAAAAGAAACACTAGATTGTTAAGAAACCGAGAAGATTTCCGCAGGCAAATAAAAAGGGACGTTGCTTCAACGCAACGTCCCTATATCAATCTCTAAACTCTAAGCAGAAGGCGGCGCAGGCTGAGCGGGCGGTGCAGCTGGGGCAGCCGTTGCCGTCGCCTCGTTCACCAGATCCTTCAACTCTTTGCTGGGCTTGAAGAAGGGAATTTTCTTCGCGGGCACTTCCACGCGCTCACCCGTCTTCGGGTTGCGCCCGACACGCGGGCGCCGCTGGCGCGTACGGAAACTGCCAAAGCCGCGGATCTCGATTTTGTCGCCGGCACGCAATGAGCGCACCACGCTGTCGAAGATCGTTTCTACGATCACTTCACTATCTTTCCGCGTAAGTTCCGCCAAACGCGAGACTTCATCGATCAGATCGGCTTTGGTCATAAACGCCCCTTTCCTGCCCTTGCTTCCAGAGTGTAAAGGAAATCAAACCGCTAGTCGTACCGGTGGAACCTCCCGGCGACCGGGGAAGCCCCGCGCCAGCATCCATAACCTTCTCAAATTTCAGGGGTTTAATGCAAGTTACGGGTTTGAGTCGAGAGAAGGTAGAAGTTAGAGGTCGGAACTAGGACTGCAGATTTCAGATTTGCGATTGCAGATCTGAGATTCGGCGCAATCGCATCATCCGTCAGTACGCAATCGGCAATCTCAAATCTGCAATCGCCAATCTTACTTCCACAGGTAGTAGAATCCGACTTGCTGCTCCATCAGTTTCTCGCGGCTGGGGATGTACTGTGAGACATCGCCAGTCAACAGATCCAGCAGCGTTTTGCGATCCTTCTCGGGACGCACCAACGTTGGCTCACCGCTGATGCCAACCGATTTCGCCGTATCCGCCACCGCAGCCTCGAAATCGCCTACAGTGTCGATCAACTTCATCGACTGTGCCTGCTCGCCAGTCCAGACTTTCCCGTTGGCGATCGATTTCACGTCGTCGTACTTCATACCGCGCCCGTCGGCCACTGCCTTAATGAACTGTCCGAACATGTTATCGATCAGCGACTGCATGTATGCCTGCTCCGAAGGAGTCAGATCGCGCGCCGGATTTCCAGTGTCCTTAAATTCACCGGTCTTGATCACAACGTCCTTCAGTTTCGCCCATTTCAACAGTTCGCCGTAGTTTACCCACTGGGCGATAACGCCGATCGATCCAACAATGCTGCCCTGGTCGGCAAAGATCTTGTCGCTGGCGGATGCCACATAGAACGCGCCGCTCGCCCCTACCGTCTCGATCGAGACGACAATCTTTTTCTTCTTCTCCGTGCGGATGCGCTTCACTTCGCGGTAAATCTCTTCGGAAGCGGCCACGCCTCCGCCGGGAGAATTGACGTGCAGGATGATGGCTTTGATGGAGGAGTCGTCACCGAACTTCTTCAACTCACTCACCACAGGCTGTGGCGACAGAATGACCCCTTCAAGGTCCACCACGCCGATGCGGTCGCCAAAACCGCCAAGCCCCGCCTGTCCACCACTCGCATGCAGGGTAAGGTAGACCAACGTGAAGACGGCCAGCACGAAGAGGAAAAAAGCTCCACCGCCGATCAGAATCCAGAGGAGTGTGCGCGAACGTCGTTCTGACATGCAAAAAGTGTAGCACCTGGCAAGGCTCGTGTAGCGGCGGACGCATTCGTTCGCCCCGCAAAGGCGGAAACGCCGAGCGCCGTTTTGGCTAGGTTAGCCTTTCCAACTTTGCTACTGCGCAGTGTTCCTGCAGGAACACAATGTCGTGACGGTAATAGCTATACGCGTATGTCATGACATGTAGGCCCATGAAAGCAAAGCTGGCCAAAGCCGGGCAGAGTCAGTAAACCATTGAACCGCTTTTTGCCAGTTAGATGCGAGGTGACGCGTCGGGTTCTAACCTCCAAAATCGGCTTTGATGGTGTGGAGCTGGCGCGCCTAGTTTTGAGTGGGCTCAGGTGTCCCTCCGGGACACCGTCCGGCATCTGGGCGTTGTCCCGCCAGTAAACTGGCGGGTTATTCTCAAAGGTCCCTTCGGGACCGGAGAAGCGTCGGCTTGGGGCGAGCGTAGCGGGATGACTCTTTTGACAGTCGGACTACCCGAGTCAAGCCAAAGGCGAGCTTGACTCCGGCACCCTCCATTCGTTGCCGGATTTTTGAGCAGCACCTCAATCCGGAACTATTACCCGCATCGCAGCGCTCTGAATTGCTACCTCAATCGGTGTGCGGCACACAAACTCGCCATCGGCATAAACCTCCATCGGATGCTCTGTTTCGACACGCAGCCGCGCCGCCTGAAAGTATTCAACTTCCTTGATTCCGAGGTGCCGTCCCGCGTATACCGTGGGGAACACGCTGAAAAGCTTTACTGGATGCACACCGCCAACCACGCACACATCGAGCAACCCATCATCCATCTTCGCTTGTGGTGCAATCTTCATTCCGCCACCGTAGAGCGGAGTATTGGCGAATGCCGCAATAAGCGTGGGTTTGTCGCTGCGCGTCGTCCATTGGCCGTCGGTGCCAGGAACATCGGATGGGACCTGAATCTTTAGCGGAAATGCCGCAAACGTAAACATAGCCGGAAGCAGGCTAAGCGCATAACCGCCGTTTCCTCGTAGCCAACGCGGCATACGATTGGCCCGCTCAGCGACGGCTGCGTCGATCCCAACGCCAGCAACGCAGCAATAGTACCGAATAGCGAGTAGCGAGTCGCGAGTCGATTCTTGCCCGAGTTGCGTTATCACTCCCAGATCGATAGCACGAACGTTGCTCGCATCAGCAAGGAACTTCGTCCATGCTGAGAGCGAAGCGCGAACCCGTCCCAGCCCCAGGGAAGTGGCAAAATCATTGCCACTGCCCGCTGGCACAATGAGCACAGGGAGGTCGAGGCTAACCAACTGGCCAAGATGCCGATGAATCGTGCCGTCGCCGCCGAAGAGCAGGATGACATCGGCATCACCCGGACGGGGCATGCCGATCCGCCAGTCGATGGGGCTGGCAGCCTGGAAAGGTTTCAGTTCCCGAGGAGAACACCCCAACCCGAGAATAGCCGCCGCCCGCATGTGCGCGGATGAGAGTAGCAGAATTACTGGAGTGAAGACGAACCCTGTGGGGACAGCCGCCATCGGCTGTCCGCGGAGCGAAGCTTCGCCAGATTTTGATTGTAGAGTTGGAGTTCCATATGACTGAAGTCGTTTTGATCTTGATGGCTGACAGCTGTTCCCAACTCGGGAATTGGGTGCCGGCGGCAGCCGGCGAGCTGCGCTCGCCCTGACAGCCGATGGCGGCTGTCACACATGTTTTGCCCTCTGGCAGCTAGGTTACAGACAGAGGCGGAGGTGCAAAGGGATTCACAAAAGCCTTCTCCCAGAGCCAGGGATAATCATCGGGTCTCCTTGCCAGCCCTCGACGAACTGGATTTTCCATCAAGTAAGCGATTTTGGAGTCCAGGTTTTCCGAACATCGCAACACATGATCAAATGATTCAGGCTGCCAGACTCTTCCCCTTCTGCCCAGAGCCTTGTTGATCCTGTGGGCAGAAGCACCCTTGATGCTATTCATGATCTTCGCCAATGACCAGACTTCCATCTCGTCGAAGTCGATTAGAGGAGTGAAGATCAGATGCACGTGATCCGGCATCACGACCGCAGCCTTGAGATCGTATTGCTTTTGGTTGTCGTGCAGACAACATTCCAGAACGATCGATCGAGCACGGTCAGGAAGAATCCATCGATGATCCGTAGAGAACATAACGAAGTGCGGCTTCTCATCAACCTGCAAATGCGGAAGCTGCCGTCGATAAAAGGCTTGAGGCATACAAAAAATATGAAGACAGGAAGGATCATGTGGGGACAGCCGCCATCGGCTGTCCGGCGGAGCGAAGCTCCGCTAGGTTTTGATTGTAGGCTGTAAGATCCAAAGGAAGTTGACGGTTTTCGGTGCTCTGCAGGAAACAGTTCCCAACTTGGGAATTGGGAGCTGTCAGCAGTAGGCGAGCTGTGCTCGCCCGGACAGCCGATGGCGGCTGTCCCCACATGTTTTACCCAATAGGCCGAACACCAACGATCAGACTGGCCCGGATTCTCTTGATCTTCCTTCCAACTTGCAGGATGAGTGGTACTGAGAGATCGATCTGCGCGATTGGATCGCTTGTGACTTGTCCGTTCACTCGAACAGATTTTTGCTTTAGCTTGCGGACACCATCGCTCACCGAATCGGCCAAGCCACAGCGCGCCAGGAGCTTGTCCAGCCTTACCCGACCATCTGGTGTTGTTTCGATCGCTACCGCTTCCTCTACCAGATCCTCGGGCACCTCATCCTTCTGGAACTGCTTCGCCCAGTCCTCTCCTGCCTTCGCCGCCGCCTCGGTCGAATGGAAGTCCGCCACAATCCTCCGCGCCAGATCTTTCTTCGCCTGCATCGGGTGGGCATCGTGCTTCATCTTCTCGATTTCAGCCACTTGTACGTCGGTGAGCAGTTCGTAGTAGCGCCACATCATCTCGTCCGAGACGCTCATGATCTTTCCGTACATCTCCAGCGGAGGCTCATGGATACCAATCGCATTCCCCAGCGACTTCGACATCTTCTGCACGCCGTCGAGTCCTTCCAGAATCGGCGTGGTCAGCACGACCTGTGATTCCTGCCCGCATGCGCGCTGCAACTCGCGCCCGACCAGCAGATTGAATTTCTGATCCGTACCGCCCAACTCGACATCCGCCTCGAGCGCGACCGAGTCATAACCCTGCACTAACGGATAGAGGAGTTCATGCACCGAAATCGGCTTCTCTTCCTGAAAGCGCTTGTGAAAGTCTTCGCGTTCGAGCAGTTGTGACACGGTGTACCGTGCCGCGAGCCGGACAAACTCGTCCGTACTCATTGAGCCGAACCAGCGCCGGTTAAAATCGACGACCGTCTTGTCGGGATCGAGAATCTTAAACACCTGTGCCTTGTACGTCTCCGCATTCTGCTCAATCTGCTCGCGCGTCAGCGGAGGCCGCGTCGCCGATCGCCCGGTTGGGTCTCCGATCATTCCAGTAAAATCCCCGATCAAAAAAATAGCAGTGTGCCCAAGATCCTGGAAATGTTTCAGCTTGCGCAGCACCACGGTGTGACCCAAATGCAGATCGGGCGCGGTCGGGTCCATGCCCAGCTTCACGCGCAGCGGTTTCCCCGTCGCGCGTGACTTCTCGAGCTTCGAGCGCAGATCGGCTTCACGGATAATTTCCGCCGCGCCCTTCTTCAGATAAGTGAGCTGTTCGTCTACCGGAGCGAAGTTAGACATGCGTTCCGATTATATGGGGAGGAATTGCAGATTTGAGATTTCAGATTGCAGATTTCAAACCCTTTGCTGTGCGCAGCGAAGCAACGAATATCGCCACCAGTTCGTTCGCCTCCTTGTGCACTGAAGCGGTTTGTTCCGGACATGCCGCGCCACTCTCCACTAGAAGCTCGATCCAGAATAGAGTTTCGTCTGCTTCTGCAAGGACTATCCCGAGCTTGGAAACAAAATCCGCCGTAGAATGCGTTCGGCACACAGCACGATAATTGGCTCCCACGGAAGTGGAGGATCGAAGAAGTTGACGGCTGATAATGCCCGCTTCCTGGCTGCGAGGCAGAGTCCGGCACAATCGAATGACCTGCAGGGCAAACCGCTTGGTGCGGTCCTTTAAAAGGTCAGCATTGCAGAGCGGAGCCATAGAAAATCTGAAATCTAAAATCTGCAATCTGAAATGTAATTATGGCGCGTGCCGCAAAGATGTGACATTCATCACAAGTCGCCGGCCTTTGATCGTGAATTCCCGTTCCAGGACGATGTTGATTGCATCGCTGTACGCGATGTGTTCCTGCTCCAGAATTCTCGCCGCTAGAGTGTGTTCATCATCAGAGTCCAGCACCGGCACCGTCTTCTGCACGATGATCGCTCCATGATCGAGCTCCTCATCGACAAAGTGCACCGTGCATCCGGAAACTTTCACGCCATACGCGAACGCCTGCTCCTGAGCTTCCAGTCCCGGAAACGCCGGCAGCAATGACGGGTGGATATTCAGAATTCGATGGGGGAACTGCTGCACGAACCAGGGTGAAAGCAGACGCATGTATCCAGCCAGGCAGATAAGTTCGACCCCGTTCTGCTTCAACGCAGCCACTACTTCGCGATCATGCTCCTCGCGGGTTTTACCCTTCGAAGGAATGACGACTGCGTTCAAGCCGCGAGTGCGAGCCGTTGCAATTCCGGGTGCATCGGCTTTATTGGAGATAACAACTGAGATGCGCGCTTCCTGAATGTGGCCAGCATCGATGCTGTCGGCGATAGCGATGAAGTTAGACCCGCGGCCGGAGAGAAGAATCCCTAGGGAATGCATTGTTGATTGTTGATTGTTGACTGTTGAATTTGGGAACACGGTTACATTCAACAATCAACAATCAAAAATCAACAATCAGCTGTAGCTGACTTTTCGCTCGCCCTTCACGATCCTGCCGATCGTATATGCCTTCTCGCCAACGCGCTCCAGCACCGACTGTGCTTTCTTGAACTTCGCGGCCGGAACCACCAGCAACATGCCCATACCCATGTTGAATGTCCGCAGCATTTCTTCCTGCGGCACTTTCCCAAGTTCCTGGAGGTGCTCGAATATCGGCAGCGAGGGCCAGGATCCTAGCTCGATTACCGCAGCGGTCCCGCGCGGCAGAACACGCGGCAAATTCTCGGTGATGCCGCCTCCCGTGATGTGTGCCATCGCCGCCACGCACTGTCCGTCGATCAATTTCCGTACGGCAGACCAGTAGCTCTTATGCGTCCGCATTAACTCGTTGCCGACTTTGTTCTTGATTTCGTTGACGTACGTCTCGGGCGAATAATGCGCCACTTCAAACAGAAGTTTACGGGCCAAGGAATATCCGTTGGTGTGTAGTCCGTTCGATGGCAAGCCTAAGACGATATCCCCGATCTGGACGTCTTTGCCAGTGACGATCTTTTCGCGATCCACGACACCGACGATAAATCCGGCGAGATCGTACTCGCCATCCGGATAAAACCCGGGCATCTCCGCGGTCTCGCCGCCAATCAGAGCGCACCCGTTGTGCTTGCAGGCATCGGCAATGCCCTCGACGACCTTCTCCGCCACAGCAGGGTCGAGTACTCCCGTGGCAAGGTAGTCCATGAAGAACAGCGGCGCCGCGCCTTGCACCGCAATGTCGTTCACGCAGTGGTTCACCAGGTCGGCCCCGACCGTCGAATGCAGATCCATCTCGAACGCAATCTTCAGCTTTGTGCCGACCCCGTCCACGCTCGATACCAGTATCGGATCCGTATACTTGGTGCGGTCCACCGCAAAGAGACCGCCGAATCCCCCGATTTCGCTCAACACGCCTTTGGTGAATGTCTTGTGAGCCAGATACTTGATCCGCTGCTTGGTGCGGTTCGCCCGGCTGATATCAACGCCGGCATCGGCGTAGGTGATCGGAGTCGGACTGGAAGAGGGAGGTTTAGGCACAGCTTTTTCCGTTTTAAAAAGATCTGCGTGGGATGAACGACTGAGCGCCGAAGGCAACTACCTAAGGCCGCTCATTGTAACACGTTCCGAGGATGCATCTGTGAGAGCGACGCAAAGGGGAAGGATTGTAGATTGCAGATTTTCGATTTCAGATTTGTCAGTCTGCGATCTAAAATCTTCAATCTGAAATCGCGCAAGGCTGTGTCAGATACACCTCTCCCGCATCCGCGGACGCGCACGCCCGTTCACTACTGCATCCTTGGACTAGTGGGAGATGAAGTCCGAGAAAAAGTAGGCGAGAACTCCAAACAACGCCAACCCCGACAAACCGTATGCCGTGAGTACCCATGCTCCGCGGCCTTCATGCTTGATCGAGGTCGTTGTGGTCGACGACTGGTCGGTGGGAGAGACAACAGGGGCCCGATCTTCCATGCACAAACCTCCAGCGGAAAGATCGTGGCGCAGGTAATTCATGCGTCACGCCTGCACGGCGTCGCAGCCTTGCAGGACCTTCTGACGCGCATTTTACCCCGGTTTTTAGAGGTCCGAACAGCAAAACGTGATCAGAATCACATAATTATGGGTTAAAACTGCTTAACTGCTGAGAAAACAAGTGTTTTCGCGTGGCCCATCGTCCCCCCGCTGTCGCGATGGCTCCCAGCCTTCCCTCGCCCGAAAAAGCCGCCACCCTAATCGAACGTTAGTCACGCACCCGGAAAACCTGCAACTCATTGCTCTGCCCACGTTCTCTTGCATCCCACAGCATGGGATAATGACTAGGGCCCATATACAAACTTATGCGTGATCGTCTTCTGTTCCTTTTATTTCTAACCATCCTGATCGGCGCGAATGCACAGCAGCCGACGCAAACCACACCACCTGTTCCCGAACAGGCCCCCCAATCGACCAGTAGCGGAGACAAATCCGCTGGCACGCCGGCCGCTCCGCCCAAAACTGAAAACAAGCGCGACTATTCCCAGGAATCGTTTGTTGTCGAGAAGATGCATTCCCGATACCGCTTCGACGCGGACGGTACTGGCCGCAAAGAGACGACTGCCCGGATCCGGGTTCAGAGCGAGGCGGGTGTCCAGCAATGGGGACAACTGCAGGAGGGATACAACTCCGCCAACGAACGCGTAGAAATCCCGTACGTGCGCGTCCTGAAAGAAGACGGCTCCACCGTCAAGGCAGGCGACGATGCCGTGCAGGATCTCAGTGCCCCCATCGAGCACGAAGCGCCTGTCTATACCGACTATCGCCAGAAGCACATCACCGTTCCAGGCCTGCGTCCCGGGGAAATCCTCGAATACGACATGGTCACGGTGATCCACACCGCGCTTGCTCCCGGACAATTCTGGGCCGAATACGAATTTGACAAGAGCAATATCGATCTCGACGAGACTCTCGATGTCGATGTCCCCGCCGGCCGTTCGCTGAAGCTGAAGTGCAAACCCGGCATGGATCCCAAGATCACCGAGGAGAATGGCCGCAAGGTTTACCACTGGGCCAGCTCTCATCTCGAGCGCGAAGACGACTCCAAGGACAAAGACAAGAAGAAGAAAAAGCGTCGGCCCGATGACGACCGGCCCGATGTACAACTCACGACCTTCGAAACCTGGGAGCAGATCGGCCGCTGGTACGCCAGCATGGAGAAAGACCGCCGCCTGCCTTCACCCGAAGTTCGCGCCAAGGCGGAAGAACTCACCAAGGGCCTTACGACGGACCTCGCCAAGACTGAGGGTCTCTACGACTTCGTTGCCAAGAATTTTCGCTATGTGAGCCTCTCGCTCGGAGTGGGCCGCTATCAGCCCCACGCCGCTTCCGACGTTCTGCACAATCAATATGGAGACTGTAAAGACAAACACACCCTGCTGGCTTCATTGCTTGAGGCCGAAGGGCTGCACGCGAATTCTGTTTTGATCAATTCCAGCCGAAAGCTCGATCCGGATCTACCATCGCCATCGCAGTTTGACCATGTCATCACGATGCTGCCCATGGACGGGAAAGAAGTCTGGATGGATACCACCAGTGAGGTCGCACCTTTCCGCCTCCTGGCGTATTCCTTGCGAAAGAAGCAGGCGCTCGTGATCCCACCGGCGACCATGGCGAATGCTCCGGCGCCCCATCTGGCGGAGACGCCCGCCGATACTCCTACGCCGGATAGCGAGAGTTCCGAAATTACCGGGAAGATCAACGAAATCGGCAAGCTGGAAGCACACGTTAGTTACGAATTTCGGGGCGACGAAGAGTTGCTGCTCCGCTCGGTGTTCCGTCGCGTTCCGCAGGCCAACTGGCAGCGCGTCGCGGAGAACATCAATGCCGGTCTTGGCGGCGACGTCACGAACCTCAAGGTCAGTGATCCCGCAGCCACCCGTGAGCCCTTCACTCTTTCTTACGACGTTTCGCGGCTCAATTTTCTTGACTGGTCGAAGAAGAAGACGCAAATTACCTTGCCACTCGTGCAATTCAGCTTGCCCGATGTCGGAGATGGCGATGATGACGCTGACGCAGAGCCTCTGAAGCTCGGTCCCAAAGCCGAATACAGCTACAAGATCAAGCTCGAATTGCCGGAGAAGTATTCTGCTCACGCGCCCTTGGCGTTCTCTTTGAAGCGCGACTACGCGGAATACCAAGCCAACTACCAGCTCCAGGGCAACAGCTTCACCGCCGGACGCAAGCTGACGCTTCGTCAGGACGAACTTCCTGTTGCTCGCGCGGCTGACTACGAATCCTTCCGCCGCGCGGTCGGTGCCGATCTCGGCCAGGAGCTATCGGTCGAAAACGCCGCTGCCGGAGGATTTGTCCCTCCCGCCGACATGAAGGCTGACGAACTCGTCGAAAGCGCCCGCGCTGCCGGCGAAGCCGGGAATCTGACTGTAGCCGAAGCTTTGCTCAAGCGAGCCACCGAAATTGAGCCCAAGAATAAATTTGCGTGGAACAATCTCGGACTCGTCTACATGCAGCAGCGCCAGGACGATCAGGCCATTACTGCATTTCAAAAGCAGCTCGAAGTCAATCCTTACGACGAATACGCTTACAACAATCTCGGCCGCGTTTATTGGAACGACCGCAAGTATGAAGAAGCGGTTAAGGCGTTCAGCAAACAGCTGGAAAATAATCCGCTCGACAAGTTTGCTCACGCCAACCTGGGCGCTATGTACGCCGAGTGGCACAAGTACGATCTCGCGGCGCCAGAACTGGAAAAGGCAGCGTCACTGACGCCCGACAGCGCCGAGTTGCAAGTAAGCCTCGGAGATGCATATCTGAATCTCGGCCAGGACGACAAAGCTCTGGCCACATTCGATCATGCTGTCGAACTCAACGCCAATCCATTGGTCTGGAACAACATTGCCTACCAGCTTTCTCTGAAGGGCTCGCATCTGGACCGGGCGCAACAGTACGCGGAGTCAGCGGTCTCCGCCACCGCTGCGGCTCTGCGCAACGTTTCTCTCGAGCGCCTCACGCAAAAGGATCTGCCTCTGGTTCCCTCGCTCATCGCTTACTGGGATACGCTTGGCTGGGTCCAGTTCGGAGAAGGTCATCTCGACAAAGCCGAGAAGTACGTTGCCGCCGCATGGGCTCTCGGTCATCACGGCGAAGTTGGCGACCACCTTGGCCAGATTTACGAGAAGCGGGGCCAGAAAGATCTCGCAATGCGTACCTATGCCTTGTCGATGAATGGGCTGCGACCTATACCGGAAACGCACGATCGTTTGGCATCCCTGACAGGTGGGAAAGCAAAAGCCGATGCAGCTGTGGCTCATTACAAAGAAGAACTCGAACACCTCCGCACCATCGACTTAGGCAAAGCCAAGGAGACCGGCAATGCGGATTTCTTCATCCTGCTAAGCGGAGGTACGGGAGAGAAAGCCAAGGTCGATGCCGTGAAGTGGGTGAGTGGAGATGAGAAGCTGAAGTCATACACCGATGCCTTGCGCACCGCCGACTATCGCTTAACCTTCCCGGATGACACTCCGGTGAAAGTCCTTCGACGCGGAACCCTCTCGTGCTCGGTCGCCAAAGGAAACTGCCAGTTCATTCTGACCCTGCCCGACGACGTAAGAACGGTGGACTAACGGTCACACGGAGTTCTGTCATCCTGAGCGCAGCGGATTTCGCGTTTTCTGCGAAATCCGCGGAGTCGAAGGATTCCTATCATTCTTTTTGAACCGCTGAAACTCAAGACTCATAAGGCGAAAGCCGAAAGCCGAAAGCCGAAAGCCGGCTTTTCTCACCAGATCCTGACCCTCTCCTCCGGCGCCAAATACAGCGTGTCTCCCGGCTTCGGATCGAAAGCGGCATACCAAGCGTCAATATTGCGGACGGTGTCCGCCCGGTACTCGCCCGGAGAGTGCGGATCAGTCAACACCTGCTGACGCAGCGCCGCCGCCCGCGGCTTCTCTCCCCAGTTCTGGGCGTACGCCAAAAAGAATTGCTGATCGCTCGAAAAGCCATCTACCGTAGAAGCGTCTTTACCCGTGGCCTTGTAGCCGTCATAGGCTGCTGCGATTCCTGCCACGTCGGCGATGTTTTCGGCAAGCGTCTGCTTGCCATTCATCGATAAATCAGGAAACGGCTTATATGCGTCGTATTGCGCCGCCAGTCGGGCCGTTGCTTCCTGGAAATGCTTCAGATCCTCGGGCGTCCACCAGTTTCGGACTCGTCCTTTCGAATCGAACGCGCTCCCCTCGGTGTCGAACGTGTGGCTGATCTCATGGCCGATAACAGATCCGATCGCTCCATAATTCACAGCATCGGGAGCCTGTGGATCGTAGAACGGGGGTTGCAGGATCGCCGCAGGAAAACTCAGGGCATTCTGCAGCGGCAGGTTCACGGCGTTCACCGTTTGCGGCGTCATCGACCACTCTTTCCGATCGACCGGCTTCCCGAGTCGCGCCACCTCGCGTTGATACGCGGACAGATCTCCCCGCCAGATGTTGCCGAAGACATCGTCTGGCTTCACTTCGTAATTGGAATAGTCGTGCCACGTTTCCGGATACCCGATTCCGACATACAAGGTCGATAGCTTGGCTTCCGCTTCCGCCTTGGTCGCCGGGTTCATCCATGTGAGCGCCTCGATCCGCTTCCGGAACGCGGCAATCACCCCCGCCACCATCGCCTGCGCCTTTGTCTTGGCTTCCGGAGGAAAGTATCGCTCCGCATAGACTTGTCCCACCGCATCGCCCAGATAGCCGTCTACCACGAACACGCCTCTTTGCCAGCGCGCGCGCTGTCGCTGAATCCCCGACAATTCTTTTCCGAAGAACGCGAATCGTTCCTCAGTCAGCGCCTTCGGCAGCACGCCGGCGTGCGCTTCAACCAAGTGGAAGGCAAGCCAATCCTTCCACGATTCCAGTGGCGCCGACGCCACCAGCGTCGATTCACCCTGAAATGCGTCCGGCTGCCAAACGATGAAACTCTCCACCCGGCCCAGGCCCGCTCCTTGAAAATATTCAGCCCAGTCCATCCCCGGAGCTTTTGTCGCGAACTCGGTACGCTTCCAGGTATTGTTGGCTTTGTGAATGTCTTCATTCTCCGAGAGCGTGCGGTGGGCTTTCGCAATCGCAGTTTCGAGTTCGAGAACGCGGCTCGCGCGGGCGTCCGTATCGGTGAATCCAATCAGTTTCAGCATGGCCGATACATGTGCCTGATACTGCTTGCGAATTTTCTGCATGCTCTCGCTGTCAGACAGGTAATACTCGCGGTCCGGCAGTTCTCCACCTCCCTGCATCAGGTAGGCGGCGTAGTGATCCGAATCGTTGAACCCAGGGGCGACCCACATCCCGAACAAATTCGGAGTGTGAAAATTCGTATTGTTTAATGCGTCGACATCTGCGCGCAGAGTTGCACCCAGCGCTCGCGCCAGCTCTTTCTTGTTATGAATCGCCGCGATTGCATCCAGATGCGGCTTCAACGGAGTCAACCCTTTGGCTTCGATCGCGGCCTCATCCATGTAGGAATTGAAAAGGTCGGCGACTTTTCGTGAGTTCGATCCCGCTGTCGGATTCGAACTCGCTAATTCCTTGATCAAATCTGCCATACGCTGATTACTCAAGTCGGTGAGCTTCGTCCACACGTCGACTCCGCTGCGGTCCGGAGGAATCTCTGTGCGCTTGATCCACTCGCCGTTGGCAAATCGATAGAAATCATCTCCGGGTTTTACCGACCGATCGATATTTGCGACGACAATCCCGTGCCCTTCCTGGATCGCAGCATCCTGCGCGAACGCGCCCACAGCAGCCAGAACGAGCGAAACAATGAAGGAAGACAAAATAGCGCGAATCTTCAGCATTCAAAGCTCCAGAATGAGAATTGCTTCGAAATCAGACACAACGGTTTTCAATGTGTCTTGCATGATTAGACGAACGGATGAGGAAGATGTCATGGCTCGTCGAGAACCGTTCGCATCCGCAATTGCGGCAATCCAAATATCACGCGAGCGGACACTGCCGCTTATGCCAGGCTGTAGCTTGCTCGTACGCGTATGCAAGCCGGAGCACAAGGTCTTCGCGCCAATGTGGTCCGGCGATTTGCAATCCAATTGGAAGTCCACTCTGCGTGAAGCCGCACGGAACAGAAATCGCGGGCAGCCCCCAGACGTTCAACGGACGCGTGTTTCGCAGCAGTCTCAGTTCTGCGGGACGCAACGCTTCGGGATTGACTTTCAATTCTGCAATCGCGGGCGCCGGCATGGGAATCGTCGGCATCATCAGCAGGTCGACCTCGGCGAACACTTCGCGGATACTCCGCCGATCTTCTTCTAGTTGCCGCCGCTGTTGAATATATTCCGCCGCCGAAATTTTTTCTCCTGTGCGGATCCTTCTCAACGTTTCTGGCTGGTACGCGTCAGGATGCTTCTCCAGGTTTCCCGCGTGATATGCCCACGATTCGGCCGCTTGCACCGTTCGATCGGTCGATATCTCGAGTTTCACCTCTTTGATTTGCGCCGCAAGAGACTCTATCCCGGTCAAGGCATGCTCCATCGCTGACGCGACCTCAGGATCGAGATCCTCAAAAAAGTGTGCCCGGGCCACTCCCACCCGCAGCTTCTTAACCGGTTCTTTAAGCCCGGAAACATAGTCCACGACCGAAACTTCCGCCGACGTCACATCCGCGGGATCAACTCCTGCAATCGCCTGCAGCACGATGGCCGCATCCTCAACGCTCGACGTCAGCGGCCCGACATGGTCCAGCGACGTAGATAGCGGAATGACTCCGCGACTAGAAACTCGCCCATAGGTGGGTTTGAGTCCCACGCATCCGCACAGTGCCGCCGGTTCACGAATCGATCCCGCAGTATCCGTTCCGATCGCGGCGCACGCCATTCCCGCCACCACGCAGGCCGCCGATCCGCCCGACGATCCACCCGCGATCCGCTCGGTATTCCATGGATTGTGAACATCGCCGAAATGGCTGACCAGCGAACTTCCGCCATAGGCGAACTCGTGCAGATTGTTCTTGCCTACGATTACCGCTCCCGCCGTACGCAATCTGCGGACGACCTCTGCATCCTGGGCGGGAATGCGGTTCTCATGCAACGCGCTTGCCGAGGTGGTCCGTACACCGGCAGTGTCGATCAGATCCTTCAGAGCGATTGGAATCCCGTGCAGCGGCCCGCGCCAATTCCCGCGGGAGATCTCCTCTTCCGCGACCCGCGCCTCGGCCAGCGCCGATTCTGCCATCACGGTAATGAAGGCGTTGAAAGGGCGATCGAGCCTCTCAATGCGCCGCAAGCACTGCGAGGTGATCTCGACGGGAGAAATCTCCTTCCGCCGAATCAGTCCGGAAATCGCCGAGATAGTCAGATGTTCACGCATGGCAGCGCCTCATTGTATAAGCATCCCCTGTGTTTCTCTGTGCTCCCTGAGGTGAGTGCTTTTTCTAAACCTTATCCAAGGACAAAAGCATCCTATAATTGCTTTAGCTGTTTTCTGGGGGCAAGCAAAAATGGCAGAGATGACGATCGCGCCGGTTGCGACGCACGGCTTCTTCGTGGACGGACGTTGGCAACAGGATGGCGATCTAGTTGAAGTCCGTGCTCCCTACGATGGCACCGTTGTCGCCCGCGTCATCCAGGGCCGCAAACAGCACGCCGAAGCAGCCATTGCCGCTGCCGTAAAAGCTTTTGGCACTACCCGGCGCCTTCCTGCCTTCGAACGTCAGCGCGTTCTCCGCCAGATCTCGGCATTCATTGTCCAACGTAAAGAAGAGTTCGCGCATACGCTGGCGCAGGAGGCCGGCAAGCCCATCAAGGCTGCGCGCATCGAAGTCGACCGTGCGGTCTTCACCTTTAACGTCGCCGCCGAAGAGAGCACCCGCATCTACGGCGAATTTCTTCCCCTCGACTGGCAGGAATTCACCGCCGGGCGCTGGGGAATCGTGCGCCGCTTCCCCATTGGACCGGTCGCCGGAATCACGCCCTTCAATTTTCCGATCAACCTCGTAGCTCACAAGGTCGCTCCGGCCATCGCGGCGGGATGTCCGATGGTCCTAAAGCCTGCACCGCAAACTCCGATCTGCTCGCTGCTTCTTGCCGAATGCGTGCAGCAGGCCGGATGGCCCGATGGTGGCCTCAACGTTCTTCCGCTATCCAACGATGACGCCGGCCTTCTCGTCACCGACGATCGCATTAAGCTCATCAGCTTCACCGGCAGTGTCCCCGTCGGTTGGGACATCAAGCGCCGCGCCGGCAAGAAAAAAGTCGTCCTCGAACTTGGCGGCAACGCCGCGGTCATCGTTCATAGCGACGCCGACCTTCAATACGCCGCCGACCGCTGCGTCTCTGGCGCTTTCGGCTACGCCGGGCAAACCTGCATTTCTGTCCAGCGCATCCTGGTTGAGCACTCGGTTTACGGAAAATTCACCGATCTGTTCGTGGAAGGCGTGAAACAGCTCAAGGCAGGTGATCCTCTCGACGAGTCCACCGACGTCGGCCCTCTCATCCGGGAAAGTGATGCGATCCGTACCGTCACTTGGATCGACGAAGCCGTTCGCGGAGGCGCTCGTCTACTATGCGGGGGCCACCGCAACAAGCTCGTCGTCGAGCCTACAGTCCTGACCGGAACCAAGCCGGACATGAAAGTGAACTGCCAGGAAGTCTTCGGCCCGATCGTGACAGTCGAACCCTACACAAACTTTGATCAGGTTCTCCGCCAGGTCAACAATTCTGCGTATGGAATGCAGGCCGGCATCTTTACTCGCGACGCGAAACTCCTCTTCCAGGCGTACGAAGAACTGGAAGTCGGCGGCGTCATCGCCGGTGACGTTCCATCTTTTCGCATCGACCATATGCCCTACGGCGGCATCAAGGACTCCGGCCACGGCCGCGAAGGTCTCCGCTACGCAATCGAAGAGATGACCGAACCGAAGTTGTTAGTGATGAATCTCCGATAAGTTTTCTCGTTGTCATCCTTCGATTCCGCGACTGCGTCGCTCCGGTCAGGATGACAAATATTTGGTATCCGATAAACGTGAGTAGCAAATTTTTAGTTGTAAATCTCAACATTCTCCCATCGAACACTCGCGTCCTGTCTTTTTTCTTTCGCGAAATTTCAAAATTCCGCGACAAAGCTCCGTGAAATATTTATAATTCTCGGTTCACGATCAAAGCGGAAACCGTGTGGGTGGTTTTCTTACTCGGAACTTAAACTGACGCACTGAGCGGCGGAAGCAGCCAGTTGCTCCGCCGGGTCTCTTCAGCCAGATCTCAAAAGAGAATGTCGCAGATCTTTCATCGCAGCACGAACACGCTGTCCCGCGCCACCATTTTCGGCGCAGTGTTTATCGTTGCCGCATTGGGCGGAGTCGCCTATCTGGTTCAGGGCTCTCCCTTTGTGACCTACGCCGGTGTCCGCAAAACCCAGCCCGTTCCCTTTAGCCACCAGCATCATGTCGCCGGGCTCGGCATTGATTGCCGCTACTGCCACACTTCAGTTGAAACCTCCAGCTTCGCGGGAATTCCTCCGACGAAGACCTGCATGAACTGCCACTCGCAGATCTGGACCAACGCCCAGCTGCTCGAGCCCGTGCGCGCCAGCTATCGCTCCGGCGAATCGCTGCAATGGACGCGTGTCAATCAGCTCCCCGACTTCGTTTTTTTCAACCACAGCATTCACGTCACCAAGGGCGTCGGCTGCAATACGTGTCACGGCCCGGTCGATCAGATGCCGCTGATGTATCAGGAAGAAAGCTTGCAGATGGAATGGTGCCTGGGATGCCATCGCGACCCAGGCAAGAATCTCCGCCCACGCGATCAGGTCTTTAACATGCGTTACCAGCAGCCACGTACCGATACCCCGGTCACTGTGGACGGACAAAGTTTCACCGATCAGGACGCGCTCGGCGCCTACCTGATCACGAAATACAAAGTCCGCGTCGGCAACATGAAAACTGCGGACGGCCAGGTCAGCGTAGGCGACATTACTGCCTGCAGCACCTGTCATCGGTAGAGGTGTTATGTGGGGACAGCCGCCGTCGGCTGTCCGTCGAGCGAAGCTCGACGCGTTCTGGCGATGTTGAGGTCGAACTTAAGGATTGATCTCGACCCGGCAGCAGCCGCGCAGCGGCGGAAGAATGCAGCCCACGGCGCAAGCCGTGGGTGGGGATGAAATGGACGGGAAGCCTCGAAGGGGCGAAAGAAACGAAATTCGCATCGAATGACGAACGACGAAAAACAAAACGGCGGTCTGATCCAGATTAAAGCGCGCGAAGAGGTTTGCCCGAGCAAGCGGCTGGAACTCGCCACGGTCCGCGAAAAAATCGACGCCGCCATCGCCCACGACAACGCCGAAAAAGCCGGTCCGCAATATTGGCGCTCTTTAGAAGAACTCGCCGGCAGCCCCGCGTTCCAGGAAGCCCTGCACCGCGAATTTCCCAAAGGCGCCTCCGAATGGCTCGACACCGTGTCGCGCCGCGGATTCCTCAAAGTCATGGGCGCCTCGCTCGGCCTCGCCGGCATGACCGGATGCGTCAAGCTCCCGCTCGAGCCTATTGTTCCGTACGTTCGCCAGCCCGAAAACGTGATTCCGGGGCGGCCGCAGTACTATGCGACGGCCGTCACGCTTGGCGGATACGCGAGCCCGGTCCTGGTCGAAAGCCATCTGGGACGCCCGACAAAAATCGAAGGCAACGATCTGCATCCGGCCTCGCAAGGCGGCACCGACATCTTCACGCAGGCCTCGCTGCTCGGCCTCTACGATCCCGACCGCTCGCAGACGGTGACTTCCATGGGCGACGTCCGCTCGTGGCAAGCGTTCCTCGCGGCGATCCGTGGCCCGCTCAGCGCGCAGAAGTCGCTGCAGGGCGCAGGCATCCGCATTCTTACGACGACGGTCACCTCGCCTACGCTCGCCGATCAGATTCGCAATTTCCAGAAGCTCTATCCGCAGGCGAAGTGGCACGTTTACGAGCCGCTCAATCGCGATAACGTCCTCGAAGGCGCGAAGATGGCGTTCGGGCAGCCCGTCGAAACGCGCTACGACTTCTCGAAAGCCGACGTCATCGCCTCGCTCGACGCCGACGTCTTGTCCGCAGGATTCCCCGGCAATACGCGCTACATCCGCGACTTCGCCAGCCGACGCAATCCAGATGGCAATATGAATCGGCTGTATGTGATCGAGAGCACCCCGAGTTCAACGGGCGCGAAGGCGGATCATCGAGTTTCGGTTAAGGCATCTGAATTCCCGTTCCTTTTCTATAACGACTCGAATTGGCCATCGCCGGCCTTCGTAAAATCGCTACACGAAGACCTTGAATCTCATCGCGGCTCCAGCATCATAATCGTCGGCGATCATTTGCCTCCCGCGATGCACGCGTTCGCGCACGATTTCAACGCGAAATATGGCAACGTTGGCAAGACGGTTTTCTACACAGACCAAGTCGACGCGAATCCGGTTAATCAGACAGAATCGTTGAAAGAGCTTGTCGCTGAGATCCAGGGGGGCAAGGTCGATTTGCTGATCATCCTTGGCGGCAACCCGGTCTACGATGCGCCCGCCGACCTGAACTTCGCCGAGGTGATGAAGAGCAACAAGGTTCCGGTCCGCGTTCACCACGGCTTGTACCAAGACGAGACCGCAGACCTATGCCAATGGCATGTCCCTGCCACGCACGAACTTGAAGCCTGGGGTGACGCGCGTGCCTACGATGGCACAGTCAGCATCATCCAACCGCTGATTGCTCCTCTTTACAACGGAAAGAGCGCCACCGAATTTGTCGCGCTTCTTTCAGGTCAGGCTGACGCGACCGGATATGATTTGGTTCGCGCCTACTGGCAGAAGCAACACACCGGGGCTGACTTTGAACGGGTGTGGCGCAAGTCACTGCATGATGGCTGGATCGAGGGAACTGCTTCTCCGGTGAAGGCGGTTACTTCGAAGTCGGATAACTTTCCGCTTCCGCATCCCGACTCTAACGCCATCGAACTCAACATCCGCCGCGACCCCACCATCTACGACGGACAATTCTCCAACAACGGCTGGCTGCAGGAACTGCCCAAGCCGATGTCGAAGCTCACCTGGGACAACGCCATCCTGATCGGCCCCAAGATGGCCGAGCGGCTGCAGCTGGCCAGCAAAGATGTAGTCGAACTCGAACTTAACGGTAAGAAAGTCAAGGGTCCCGTCTGGATTCAGGCCGGACATCCCGACAACTCCGTCACCATCACGCTCGGCTACGGCCGCCAGCGCGCCGGACGCGTCGGATCAGAACATGGCTTCAACGCCTACGAACTCCGCACCAGCGCGAATCCGTACATCGCCTCTGGCGTAAAGATCACCAAGACCGGCGAAATCTACGACCTCGCCTCCACCCAAGGCATGCAGTCGATGGACACGCCGGATGGCGACCATCGCCCGCTCGTCCGCGAAGCCAGTCTCGATGAATACAAGAAGCATCCCGACTTTGCGAACGAAGAGGGCAGCCCCGCCAAAGACGACACTCTCTACCCCAACTACGACTACGACAAGCATGAGTATGAGTGGGGTATGGCAATCGATCTCAACAAGTGCGTGGGCTGCAACAACTGCATCGTTGCGTGCCAGGCGGAAAACAACATTCCGGTTGTCGGTCAGCATCAGACGCTTCTCGGCCGCCACATGCACTGGATACGTGTCGACGTCTACTATCAGGGCGACCGCGACAATCCGAGAGCCTTTCAGCAGCCGGTCCCGTGCATGCACTGTGAAAATGCGCCCTGCGAGGTCGTTTGCCCTGTGGGTGCCACCAGTCATTCCACCGAAGGCCTCAACGACATGGTCTACAACCGGTGCGTGGGCACGCGGTATTGCTCTGACAACTGTCCGTACAAAGTGCGCCGCTTTAACTTCCTGCTCTTCCAGGACTGGGACACGCCGCAATACAAGATGATGCGCAACCCCGACGTGAGTGTTCGCAGCCGTGGCGTGATGGAAAAATGCACCTACTGCGTCCAGCGCATCAACGAGCGCCGCATCGATAGTGAGACCGCATCGGTCCGGGAGAACAAAGACATCCGCATCGGAGATGAATTGCAAACGGCCTGCCAGCAATCCTGCCCGGCCAACGCCATCATCTTCGGCAACATCAACGATCCAAACAGCAATGTATCGAAGTGGAAAGCGCAGTCCAGGAACTACAGCCTGCTGGGCGAATTGAACACCCGCCCGCGCACAACATATTTGGCCGAAGTAAGAAACCCGAACCCAGAGTTGGAAAGCTAGGAGCTAGAAGCTAGCAGCTGGAAGCTACCGCATGCCAGAGCAATTCAAATCATCTACCGAACTCGAGCGCGCACCGGTAATTGAGCCCGGCCACACATTCGGCACGGTCACCGAAAAGATCAGCGCGATCGTTCTGACGCGCCCCGCCTCGAACGGATGGTTCATCGGATTCGGCCTGTTTTTCATGGTCACGATGATGATGCTCTACGCCATCGGCTACCTGTTCCTCAAGGGCATTGGCATCTGGGGCGTGACCATCCCCATCGGCTGGGGCTTTGCCATCGTCAACTTTGTCTGGTGGATTGGTATCGGCCACGCCGGCACGCTGATTTCGGCCATCCTCTTGTTACTCCGTCAGTCGTGGCGCAACTCAATCAACCGTTTTGCAGAAGCCATGACGCTGTTTGCCGTGGCCTGTGCCGGAATTTTTCCCGCGATCCACGTCGGACGCCCCTGGCTCGCCTACTGGCTGTTTCCGTATCCCAACACCATGCGAGTGTGGCCGCAATTCCGCAGCCCGCTCATGTGGGACGTCTTCGCGGTCTCAACCTACGCCACCATCTCGGCATTGTTCTGGTTCACCGGACTCATCCCTGACTTTGCCACGTTGCGAGACCGTTCCGAAAAGCCCATCCTCAAGATGGTCTACGGCATGCTTTCGTTCGGATGGCGCGGATCTGCTCGCCACTGGCGTCGCTACGAAACGATGTACCTGCTCCTTGCGGGACTAGCCACACCGCTGGTGCTCTCGGTTCACACGGTCGTCAGCTTCGATTTCGCGATCGGCATTGTCCCCGGATGGCACACGACCATCTTCCCGCCGTACTTCGTCGCAGGTGCAATCTACTCCGGCTTCGCGATGGTTCTGATGCTCGCCATCCCGATCCGCAAGATTTACGGCCTAGAAGATTTCATCACCGAGCGCCATCTGCAGAATTCCGCCAAGGTCATGCTCGCGACGGGATTGATTGTCGCCTATGGTTACGGGATTGAAGCCTTCATGGGTTGGTACAGCGGCGAGCGCACCGATAGCTTCTTGCTCTGGAATCGCCTCCACGGACCCTACGCCTTCTGGTATTGGTCGCTGCTCATCTGCAACATCTTCATCCCGCAGGTGCTCTGGATCCGTAAACTCCGCACCAGTCCGATCGCACTCTTCTTTGTGTCTGGTGTAATCCTCGTCGGCATGTGGCTAGAGCGCTTCGTCATCGTCGTGCTCAGCTTGCACCGCGATTTCCTCACCTCGTCCTGGGGTATGTACTACCCCACGCGCTGGGACTACATGACCTATGTAGGCACTATCGGCATGTTCCTGATGCTCATGTTCCTGTTCCTGCGCGTGCTGCCTGCCATCTCCATCTTCGAGATGCGCACACTTCTGCCTGAAGCGGAGGTGAAAGAGTAATGGCCAAGCGCGATCCCATCTACGGCATGATGGCCGAATTCGATTCGGCGCAGGCGCTCGTCGATGCCGCCAAGAAGACGCACGAGGCTGGCTACAAGAAGATCGATGCCTACAGTCCGTTTCCGATCGAAGGCCTAGCAGAAGAAATCGGCATGCATTTCGACGAAGTCCCGCTGACGGTGCTCATCGGCGGCATCATCGGCGGATGCACCGGCTACCTCATGCAGTACTGGATGTCGGCGGTCGATTATCCACTCAATATCGGCGGAAAGCCTCCGCACTCCTGGCCAGCATTCATCGTGATCACGTTTGAAATGACGATTCTCTTCGCCGGAATTTCGGCGGTTTTAGGCATGCTCGCCTTCAATGGCCTGCCGATGCCGTATCACCCGGTCTTCAACGTTCCCAGATTCGCTTTGGCATCCAAAGATCGTTTCTTTCTGATCGTGTTCTCGTCGGATAAGAAATACAGCGCGGCCGACACGCGCAAGTTTTTGGAAGGCTTGGCCCCCAGATCGATCTCGGAGGTGCCAAGCTAAAATGCGCATCTTCGAAAAATCAGCGGTAGAGATGTCACGGAAATCGCCGTCGAGCTCTGCTCGACGGGACGGGCGAAGGCGCCCGTCCCCACATGGGACTTGCCTACTGGCGGTGTTAGTTCTAACCACCGCCTGCCGCCTGGACATGCACGTCCAGCCGCGTCAGAATCCGCTTTCCCGCAGCGACTTCTACGCCGACCAGCGCTCCGCCCGTCCGCCGGTCGAAGGCACAGTCGCCCGCGGCGATCTGCGAGCCGATACCTATTTCTATACCGGCAAATTAGGCAACAACCCGGGCGACGTGATGCCTTTTCCGGTCACCAAAGAAGTTCTCGAACGCGGCCGTGAGCGCTATGACATCTTCTGCGCTCCATGTCATTCGCGTGTAGGTGACGGCAACGGTTTCGTGCCCTCCCGCGGATTCGCCCGCAGGCCGCCGTCATATCACATCCCGCGCCTGCAGAAGGCTCCGCTCGGCTACTTCTACGACGTCATGACCAATGGTTTCGGCATCATGCCGGATTACGCTTCGCAGATTTCGCCGGAGGACCGTTGGAATATTGTCGCTTACATCCGCGCGCTGCAGTTGAGCCAGAACGCGACGGCGAACGACGTACCCAGCGGACAGAAGATTCCATCGGAGCCGCCAAAATTCCGCGAGCCCGGATCCGGCGCAACCCTGCCGATCCTCGCACCAGAGAAGTCGGAAAAAGAATCTGAGATGAACAAAGAAGGTCAGAAATGAGCGCGCCGCCAAAGCATCTCGACCTGTCGGCGCCCCCGGTCATCAAAACGATCGGTCAGCGAGCGCTCATCGTCGGCGTGGTCTTCGCCGTGATCAGTGTCATCCTGATCTTCGTACGTCAGAATGGCGCGGAAGAGTTCTATCGCGCCTACCTTCTCGGATACATGGACTGGTTGGGCATCGCGCTCGGATCCATGGCCATCGTGATGATCCGCCACCTCACCGGTGGCGGTTGGGGCACCGTGATTCGCCGCATCTTAGGCGCCGCCATGCGTACGCTGCCCGTGATGTTTGTGTTGTTCATCCCGATCGCCATCGCGGTTCTGCAACACCAGATGTACCCTTGGCTTCATCCGGATGCGATCACCGATCCGCACATCAAGGAGCATCTCGAGAAACACAAGTTCATCCTCGAGTCCTATCTGACCCCGTCCGGCTTCATCATCCGCGCCATTATCTATCTTGCGGTCTGGAACCTGCTCTGTTTTCTGCTTTCGTTGTGGTCCAAGCAGACCGACAAGCCCGGAGCCCCCGACAACACGCAAAAATTCAAAGCCGTCGCCGGCCCAGGCCTGATCCTTTACGGATTCACAATCTCCTTCGCCGCTATCGACTGGATCATGTCGCTCGATCCCAGCTGGATCTCGACCATCTATGGCCTGATCATCCTGATCGGCGAGGTTCTCGCCGCGATGTGCTTTGCCATCGTAGTCGAGCGCATCCTTGTCGACTACAAGCCGATGTCCGATATGTTGAGGCCGGATTTCGTTCACGATCACGGCAAGTGGACTCTGGCCTTCATCATGGTCTGGGCCTATTTCAATTTCTCGCAATGGCTGATCATCTGGGCCGGCAACCTTCCCACAGAGATCACCTTTTATCTAAAGCGCATCAATCACGGATGGGGTTACGTCGCAGTTTTCCTAGCGCTGTTCCACTTCTGCATCCCGTTCGTCATCCTGCTCTCACGCCCATTCAAGCGGGACATTCGTAAGTTGGTCTGGCTCGCCGTTTGGCTCCTGTTCATGCGTTTCGTCGATCTGTTCTGGAATATCGAGCCGAACTTCTCCACGAACTTCACCGTCACCATCGCCGACATCGTCGTGCCCATCGCTATCGGCTGCATCTGGATATTCTTCTTCTGTCGCAACCTGGCCTCGTTGCCGCTGCTTCCCGCATATGACGTTTCGGCCGAAGACGTGTTCGAGCCGCATCCGACGCATACGCCTGGGATCCCGGAGAACGCATGAACCACGACCCACATTCCGCGACTCAAGGCAACCGTGGTTTCGAGCACAAAGACATCAGTGTTGCTGCGGTCATGTACTTCATACTGGGTCTGGCCGTCGCACTATTTGTGAGTTATTTCGTAGTTCGGGGCGTGTATTCGCATCTGACTCGTCGCTTCGAGGCGCAGCAACCAGCCGTCAGTCCGCTGGTAACGAACGTACCTTCGGACACCCGAAAGCTTCCCGAGGAATACAAAACCGATTCCAAAAGTGCCGACTACGAAAAATATCTCCAGAAGAATTTCCCGCAGCCGCAGCTTGAAACCAACGAGCGTTCCGAACTCAATGACGTCCGCCTTCGCGAAGAAGATATTCTCAGCACCTACGACTACGTCGACAAGAATGCTGGTACCGTCCGCGTTCCCATCGATCGTGCCATGGATCTCTTAGTCCAACGAGGACTGCCGGTCCGCGCGCAAGCCGCCGACGAATCGAAATCGCAGCCGCAGCAGAACAAGGAAAAGAAGTAGTGAACCATCAGAATCAAAACTCGAAGTTAAAGATAGACCATGTGGGGACCGCGGCCGGAAAACGCAACTCAATTCCACTCGCAGCAACACTGCTGGCGATATTGACCCTGGCCTCCACTCAGGCGTGGTCCCAAGGCATGACCCAAGGCATCATGTCACCGCCGGCCAACGCCCGCCCGCCATACCTGACAAATGTAGGCATAGAACAACATCTCGATGCACAGATCCCCGCAGATTTAAACTTCACCGACGACACCGGTCGCGCGGTCAAATTAGGCGACTACTTCGGCAAGAAACCCCTGATCCTGAACCTCGTCTACTACAACTGCCCCATGCTCTGCGGCGAAACCCTCGCAGGACTGACCGGTTCCATGAAGATGATCAAGTTCGACGTCGGCAACCAATTCGACGTCCTGACCGTAAGCTTCAATCCGAAGGAAACGCCGCAAATCGCCGCCGAAAAGAAGAAAGATTATCTCAAGCGCTACGGACGCCCGAACGCCGCTGCCGGCTGGCATTTCCTGACGGGCCCTCCCGACTCGATTAACGCTCTCACTAAAGTCGTGGGCTTCCAGTATCAATACGACGCCGCCAAGAACCAGTACGCTCACGCCACCGCGATCATGGTTCTGACTCCGCAAGGCCGCATCTCGCGCTACTTCTACGGTGTGGATTTTCCGCCGAAAGACTTGCGCATGGGCCTGGTTGAAGCCTCCGAGGGCAAAATCGGCAACGCAGTCGATCAAATTCTTTTGTATTGCTATCACTACGATCCCGCCGCCGGAAAATACGGCGCGGTCGTAGCCAACATGCTCAAGATAGGCGGAGCGATTACGGTTCTGATCCTGGCTGGATTGATCCTGATCTTGCTTCGCATGGAAAAAGCTGTAATGCGCCGGAATAACTGGAGTCAGGTAAGAGGAAGTTAGAAGTTAGAATGCAGAAGTAATTCAGTCGGTTCATTCAGCATTCTGCCTTCTAACTTCTGACTTCGCCAAAAGGATATGTTCGATAACTTTCCATTATGGCCGCAACGGGCCTCGACCATGGCGGGCAACGTTGATGCCCTGTTCATCTTCCTGCTTATTGTGACCGGGATGATGACGCTCCTCGTCTTCTGCGCCATCGTTTATTTCGCGGCGCGCTACCGCTATCGCAAGGGTGTTCCCGCAGAACAGATCGAAGGTTCCATCCCCCTCGAGTTGACCTGGACGATTATCCCCTTCGGCGTTTTCATGGTGATCTTCGCCTGGGGCGCGGTCGTCTACTTCCAGGGACGCACGCCGCCTCGCGATTCCACCGAAGTCTACGTCGTCGCCAAACAATGGATGTGGAAGCTCGAACACGCCGAAGGTCAGCGCGAGATCAACGAACTCCACGTTCCTGTTGGCCGTGACGTCAAGCTGATCATGACGTCGCAAGACGTCATCCACAGCTTCTTTGTGCCCGCGTTCCGCATCAAGCAAGACGTCGTTCCCGGCCGCTATACCGTCGCGTGGTTCCGCGCCACTAAGCCGGGAACCTATCATCTATTCTGCACGCAATATTGCGGCACGCAGCACTCCGGCATGATCGGTTCCGTCGTGGTAATGGAGCCTGCGCAATACCAAGCTTGGATGTCCGGAGGATCCGGCGGCCCGCTCTCCGCCACCGGCGAGAAGATCTTTGCCGAACTCGGCTGCGCCACGTGCCACCGCAGCGACACCCAGGGACGCGGTCCAAATCTCCAGGGCCTTTTCGGTCGTCCGGTACAGCTCGAAGATGGCCGCATGGTCAACGCGGATGAAAACTATCTCCGCGAATCCATCCTCGATCCCGGCTCGAAAATCGTCAGAGGATTCAAGCCCGTGATGCCGACGTTCCAGGGATTAGTCAGTGAAGAGCAACTGGGTGCTCTGGTCGCTTACGTCAAATCATTGTCGCAGTCCGGACCGGCTGGGCCTAAGAGCGCTGCCGCTGCGCCCGAGAGCGCTCCAGGCAAAGGGAATCAGGTGCAATAGCTATGGCAACACCGATCAGTCCAAACGTTGAACGGGAGAATTACCTCAACAAGCACTACGGGGTCGGCTCGTGGCTTCTCACCACCGACCACAAGCGCATTGCGCTCCTTTATCTCCTGTCAATCACTTTCTTCTTTTTCATCGGCGGATTTTTCGCCCTGCTCATCCGCCTCGAACTGCTCACACCCGCCAGCGACCTGGTGCAGGTAGATACCTATAACAAGCTCTTCACCCAGCATGGGCAGGTGATGGTCTTCTTCTTCCTGATTCCATCCATCCCCGCCGTGCTTGGCAACTTCCTCATCCCGCTGATGGTCGGAGCGAAAGATCTGGCCTTCCCGAAGATCAACCTGCTGAGCTGGTACCTCTACATCATCGGCGGCGTGATGATGGTTCACTGCATGCTGACCGGCGGAGTGGATTCCGGTTGGACTTTCTACGTTCCGCTCAGCACGTCCTTTCTTAACACCAAGGTCGTTGAAGCCGGACTCGCCATCTTCGTCGCAGGATTCTCCTCCATCCTCACCGGGCTCAACTTCATCGTTACCATCCACCGCATGCGCGCTCCCGGCATGACCTGGATGCGCCTGCCGCTCTTTGTCTGGGCGCACTATGCCACCAGCATCATCCAGATCCTGGGGACGCCGGTCGTCGCGATCACACTCGTCCTTGTTGTTGCTGAACGCTCCTTACACCTCGGCATCTTCGATCCCAAACTAGGCGGCGATCCGCTGCTCTTCCAGCACCTGTTCTGGTTCTACTCGCATCCCGCCGTCTACATCATGATCCTGCCCTCGATGGGCGTCGTTACCGAAATCATCGCCTGCTTCTCGCGCAAGCGCATCTTCGGATACAGCTTCGTGGCCATGTCCTCAATCGCCATCGCGGTATTTGGATTCCTCGTCTGGGCGCACCACATGTTCGTGGCTGGAATCTCGGTCTATGCGGCTTTGATCTTCTCGCTGTTGAGCTACGCTGTGGCTGTTCCTTCTGCAGTAAAAGTTTTCAACTGGACCGCCACCTTATATAAGGGCTCCATCCACTACGACGCGCCCATGCTCTACGCCTTCGGCTTCCTCGGCCTTTTCACCGTCGGTGGGCTCACGGGCCTGTTCCTTTCGGCGTTGGGCGTTGACATGCATGTACACGACACCTACTTCGTCATCGCCCACTTCCACTACATCATGGTCGGCGGCGCGCTGATGGGATACCTCGGCGGCATGCATTTCTGGTGGCCCAAGATTTCCGGCAAGCTTTATCCCGAAGGCTGGGCTCGTCTCGCCGCTCTCATTGTGTTCATCGGGTTCAACCTGACATTCTTCCCGCAGTTCATCCTCGGATATCTCGGCATGCCGCGCCGCTATGCTGACTACAGCCACATGCCTGAGTTCCAGATTCTCAACGTATTCTCGACCGCGGGCGCCACCGTGCTAGGCGTCGGCTACTTGCTTCCCATGATTTATTTCCTGTGGTCGATGCGCTACGGAAAACCTGCACCCGACAATCCGTGGAATGCGGCCGGACTCGAGTGGCAGACGCAGTCTCCGCCGACAACCTTCAATTTTGATGAAGAACCTGTCGTGACCTGGGAAGCTTACAACTACGACGAGATAGACAAGGGCCACAAGGAGGTTCCGCAAGTTGTCGGATAGCCAAGCGATGGCCGCTCACACGCATCACCACAACCCGGCCCTTCTCCATCACTTCTCCACCGAGGAGCAGCAGCGGAATTCCGCCAGCTTCGGCATGTGGATCTTCCTGGCGACCGAGGTCATGTTCTTCGGCGGCCTGTTCTGCGCCTACCTGATCTATCGCCATTGGTATTTCGGAGACTTCGGTGCCGCAAGCACATCCATTAATGCCAAGCTGGGTGGCGCCAACACAGCCGTCCTGATTTGCAGCAGCTTGACTGTAGTTCTGGCCATCTGGGCTGCCCAGACCTCCCGTCGCGCTCTGATGATCGGCATGCTCGTGCTCACGATGCTCTTCGGACTTACCTTCCTTGGCATCAAGGGTATCGAGTACGCGGATAAATTTCACGAACAACACGTCCCCGGTGCCAGTTTCAGCTTCGAGCATGTACCGATTCCGAGTCACCCCGATCAATACGCGAATCCGCGGCATGCCGAGATCTTCTTCGCCCTGTACTTCATCATGACAGGCCTGCACGCGCTGCACATGATCATTGGACTGGGAATTTTCAGTTGGTTGTTATGGGCAGCGTGGAAAGGTCGATTCACTCCCGAATATCACACGCCGCTCGAAATCGGAGGCCTGTACTGGCACTTCGTCGACATTGTGTGGATCTATTTGTTCCCGTTGCTGTACCTGATCGATCGGCATAAATAGCACCGTGGTGGATTGAGGCATTCATGTCTGGACATTCAACATCGGAACACGCAAAATCACCGCTCACGACGTACTTTGCCGTCTGGGGCGCACTCCTGCTCGGCACATGGCTGACGTACGAGGCATCTCTGCTTGATCTTGGCCGCTATAATGCCGCCGTCGCCCTGATCATCGCCACCACCAAGGCCCTGCTCGTCACCCTTTTCTTCATGCACCTGAAAGGCGCCAGCGAAAAACTCCTGAAACTGGTAGTAGCTTCCACAATCTTCTTCCTGATACTCCTCTTAGCCCTCTCAATGTTCGACTACGGCACCCGCTCCTTCAGCTAGCCATTGCGGAGCTCATACCTTGCCTCCAACCGCCGTCATCCCGAGCGGAGCCGCTTTTCAGGCGGAGCGAGGGATCTCCCTCAAGCAACTCCTTAACCTTGAAACTTTGAAACTTTGAAACCGCATCTGGGTTATACTCGCCCGTTCAACCGAACCACGAGGTGATCCATGGCCTTCTGTAATTCGTGCGGTGCGCAACTCGCTGATGGCACGAAGTTCTGCAGCAAGTGCGGCGCAGCCGTCCCTGGGGCCCCCATTCTCTCCCAACCCGTCGCTCCCGGTCCCCCACCGTCGCAGGGCAGCAGCAGCGCACTCAAGATCATCCTCGCAATCATCGGAATCATCGTTCTTCTCTGCATTCTGGCTATGGTCACCTGCGGCATTGTCTTCCATCGCATCGCCAAGAATGCCCGGGTCTCGCAGAAGGGCGACGACGTGAAGGTCGATACTCCCTTCGGCAGCATGGAAACATCGTCCGATCCCGAAAAAACTGCCAAGGAATTGGGCATCGAGATTTACCCCGGCGCGCAAGTTCAGAAAAATGGGACGGCATCTGTATCCTTCGGCAGTTTTCACACCGTAACCGCAGTTTTTGAGAGCAGCGATCCCGTCGAGAAAGTCTGCGACTTCTACCGGCCGAAATTCCCCGGAGCCAGTGTCAACAGCTCCGACCAGAACCAGTGCAGCATCATCTCCGGAGAAAAGGGGAACAACACCACGATTACCGTTCAGTCCAGCGGCGATGGCTCACGATTTACCATTGTCAAGATGACAAGGAAATAAGTCCGCAATCGACCCAGGGAGCAAGAATCCGTGCCAGCCTCAAATTCATCCGTGACCGATCCCCTGGGGCTGCTCGAGGCCCTGCGCCGCAACGTCCGCGGCGACGTGAAATTCGACAACGGCAGCCGCGCCCTCTACGCGACGGATGGTTCCAACTACCGCCATGTCCCGATCGGCATAGTCCTGCCTCACGATGCCGATGACGTACTCACGGCGATTGCAACCTGCCGTGAATTCGGCGCCCCGCTCCTTTGCCGCGGAGGGGGCACCTCGCTCGCCGGACAATGCTGCAACGTCGCCGTCGTTCTCGATTTCACGAAGTACATGAACCACATCCTCGAGATCGATCCCGAGCGCCGCATCGCGCGCGTCCAGCCCGGAGTCGTCCTCGATCACCTTCGCAACGCCGCCGAAAAACATCACCTGACCTTCGCCCCCGATCCCGCCAGCCACGACCGCTGCACGATCGGCGGCATGATTGGCAACAACTCCTGCGGCGTCCACTCCGTGATGGCGGGCAAGACCGATGAAAACATAGAAGCGCTGGAAGTAGTAACGTACGACGGAGTCCGCTTAAAGCTTGGCAGCGAGGGCCGAATCGAACTATGTGGGGACAGCCGCCTTCGGCTGTCCGGCGGCCCGGAATTATCGGGCCGCGGCAACGACCGCGTCGATCAGATCAAGTCTTCACTAAAGCAAATCGCCGAAACCTACGCGACCCAAATTCGAAAGCAATTCCCCAACATCCCGCGCCGAGTCTCCGGCTACAACCTCAACTATCTCCTCCCCGAAAACGGATTCCACTTTGCGAGAGCCCTGGTCGGCTCCGAAGGCACTTGCGTCACCGTTCTAGAGGCCACCTGCCGACTGGTCGAAAGCCCCCCGCAACGAGTGCTCGCAGTTGTTGCCTACCCCGACATCTATCAGTGCGCCGATGCCGTCCCTGAAATCCTTACCCACAAGCCCATCGGCCTCGAAGGCTTCGATGACCTAATGGTCCACTACGAGCGCGTGAAAGGCATGAACACGGAAGGCCTTTCCCTGCTTCCCGAAGGCGGCGGATGGCTCATGGTCGAATTCGGTGCTGAGTCGATCCCCGGCGCAGAACTGCAAGCCCAGCGCATGATCGACGCGCTTCGCCGCGGTCCGACTCCTCCCAACATCAAGATTTATTCCGGCGCCAACGCCAAGCGCGTGTGGGAAGTCCGCGAGTCCAGTCTCGGTGCGACGTCGCACGTTCCTGGTGAACCGCTCTACTGGGAAGGCTGGGAAGATGCCGCCGTCACGCCAGAAAACCTCGGCGGATATCTCCGCGATCTCCGCAAGATGATGGCCGCCTACGGCTACAAGGGCTCGCTGTATGGGCACTTCGGCCATGCCTGCGTCCATACGCGCCTCAACTTCGATCTCGAATCGAAAGAGGGCGTCGCCAAGTTCCGCAAGTTCGTAGAAGAGGCTGCCGATCTGGTCATCCGCTACGGCGGATCTCTCTCCGGCGAACACGGCGACGGACAGGCCCGCGCCGAACTCTGGCCCAAAATGTTCGGCCCCGAGTTGATGGAAGCCTTTCGCAAGTTCAAAACCGCATGGGATCCCGATGGCAAGATGAATCCGGGAAAACTGGTCGATCCTTACAAGCTCGACGAAAATCTCCGGCTCGGCGCCGACTACGCTCCATGGGAACCGCAGACTCACTTCCAGTTCCCAGCCGATCACGGCAGCCTGAGTCACGCCGCACTCCGCTGTGTCGGAGTCGGCAAATGCCGCCGTGACGAAGGCGGCGTGATGTGTCCCAGCTGGCGCGCCACGCACGACGAAGAACACTCCACCCGTGGCCGCGCCCACCTGCTTTGGGAGATGACGCAAAGTCCAGAACGCAGTGATGCCGTCATCCAAAACGGATGGCGGAGCGAAGAAGTGAAGCAATCGCTTGATCTCTGCCTGTCGTGCAAAGGCTGCAAAAGCGATTGCCCTGTAAACGTAGATGTCGCGACCTACAAAGCCGAATTCCTTTCGCACTACTACGAAGGCCGCCTTCGGCCGCTGAACAACTACGCCTTCGGCAACATCGATTTCTGGGCAAGCCTCGCGTCGAAAGCGCCAGGAGTAGTGAATCTGACCACCCAACTTCCGTTCTTCAGCGATATTGCGAAACTAGTCACGGGCATCCCCGCAAAACGGCGTATCCCCCCCTTCGCGCCAGAGACTTTCAAGCAATGGTTCTTCCGCACCAGCTCTGGTTCCCAATCGACTTGGGGTGCCCCGAGTTTCGCCGATTTTGCGAGACCAGGGAATCCCACCGACGCTGCCGATTCGCCGTGGACGAGCGGCCCTTCAGGGCCGCATCAGGCGTCCGAAGATGAGGCGGCTTCAGCCCCTGAGGTGCTTCTCTGGGCCGACACCTTCAACAACTATTTCCTCCCACAAACCGCCAAAGCCGCCGTCGAGGTCCTCGAAACGGCCGGCTTTCGCGTCCACGTCCCCCGCGCCAACCTCTGCTGCGGACGCCCACTCTACGACTTCGGCATGCTCGATCGCGCCGAGCGCTTGCTGCTGGAAATCCTCGACCAACTCGAGCCCGAAATCGAAGCGGGCATCCCGGTCGTCGGACTCGAACCCAGCTGCGTGGCCGTCTTCCGCGACGAACTGACCAACCTCTTTCCGCAAGACGCCCGCGCTCAAGCACTGAGCAAGCAAACGTTCTTGCTGAGCGAATTCCTCGAGCAGAAACTAGGCGCCGGCGCAACGCTACCGCAACTCCCCCGCAAAGCCCTGCTTCACGGCCACTGCCATCACAAATCGATCATGAAGATGACTGCCGAGGAATCTCTTCTCCGGCGCCTCGGGATCGACTTCACCGCTCCCGCCCCGGGATGCTGCGGCATGGCCGGATCGTTTGGTTTCCACAACGAGCATTACGGCATCTCGCAAACCATCGGAGAACTCGAACTTCTCCCTGCCGTCCGGCAAGCTCCCGACGACTGGCTGATCATCGCCGACGGCTTCAGCTGCCGCGAACAGATCGCCCAGAACACAAGCCGGCGAGCCCTGCACGTAGCAGAAGTTCTCCAGATGGCCCTCCAGCCTAGCGCCCTCGACAAAGACGATCCATACCCGGAATCGCGTGGAGTTCGCGAACAAGAAGCAGAAATCCGAGCTCAAATGAAGCAAGCCGGAATAAAAGCTGGAGCCATAACAGCAGCCGCCCTAATAACGTGGGCCCTAACTCGCCACCGACGCTAGTTCAGACTTTGTCCAGGCAAGGTCCATGTGGGGACAGCCGCCATCGGCTGTCCAGCGAGCGAAGCGAGCCCAGCGAAAAGCACACCAGCCGGCCCTCCAGCCGCGGCGAAAAAAAATCAAGCGCAGGGCGCCAGCCGTGGGTAGGCGAGTCATGAAGACCAAGCTCCGAAGGAGCGAAAGAAATGCAATGGCAGAATTAGCATACGCATCGTAACGATCGCGACGATCTAATCCCCAAGTTCATAAAACCGAAGTTCCATCGGCAAGCCAGCCAACACGCGCCACCCGCTCCGCCAAGCTGTCACCGCGCACGGCGAATCACTTGCCGCAGCCATCATGAAATACTTAATCGCTTCCGGTTGGGCTGCCGTAGCCCGCTCGACTTCCCATCGTGACGGCTTATCCCGCGCGCCAAAACGAGCGAGCTGAATCCGATCGCTGTACGCCAGCCCGATGAAATACTCGACCCGCTCAGCCGTCTCCGCATCGTGTGTCCGCGCCAGAAATTTCTCCCCCGTTTCGATCACGAAATCGGTCACGTCTTTGTTTCCCTGCCACTCGGCACCCGGTTGATACCCTCTCGGCATCAACTCGTTCATTGCCTGCGGGTTCGTAATCGCCATTAGCGTGACAGCATCCCCGATGGGCCCCCTGGGATCCAACTCTTGCGCCTCTTTCGCCCACTTCGCGGTGGCCCCGCCCCATGGGGTTAATTGTTTCTGTGCCTCAAGCACTTTCTTGTCGAGCAGCCAATCGCGCATCGCTTCCATTTCGCCGTTGTCCAGATGGTCGGTAGCGACCTTCAGCAGGAAATAAGCTGCCAAAAGTCCACCTGCCCTTCGTTGCGGCGGCAACTCACGCGTCACACGCAACCACGCCTCTAACGTCTCAACGACTTCCTTGCCTCTTTCCAATCCCGGCGTGGTTCGCATTTCCTGATAGGTCGCTATATCTCCTGAGAGACGCGGATGCTCATAGCTGTCCCGATAAAGCCTGTTCATCGCGTTTACCAGATCCGCCTGCTCAATCCCCGCTGTCCGCACCGCCAACTCAAAAATCTCCGGACTCGACTCCGGACTCACCACCTGATGCTGCTCGCTGTCACGCTCTTTCGAGTCCACGCCCTTGGGCAAATAGGAGTACGTAACCAGCACTGCCTTCGGTTGCAACTGCTTCCTCAACGTGTTGCTCACACTACTCAAAAGCGGACTTATATCCGGATTTTTCTCGATAATGACCGCACCGTCTCCCAGGTGCCACGGCGCTCCCAGCGGATACGAGTATGCCGCCAGCTGCGGATCCGGATTTCCCATCTGCTTCGTGAAAGCCTCCTGGATACCCGGAAGCGACCGCAGCAGCTTCTCTCGTCCATCGACCTCCAACTCAACCCGAAGCGACGCCAGCGTACACCGGTTGATCAGGCTCTCCGCATCATCGGCCGCCGGCAGCGCCAGCGGCTTCGGCGGGTCCGGCGGATAAAACGTCGCCACCCGGCTCAACGTATGTCCATCCGCCAACGGCTTTGACGAATGAAACGCTGCACAAGCGTCTTCCGGAACTTCCTCCGATCGCTGGTCCTCCGGATGCCCCTGCTTCCACGTCGAGATCGAAATCCCAGGCTTCATCACCGCCAACTCGTCCAGCACAGCCTGGACATCCGCATCCGCGACCGGATCGACCGGCTGGAATTTCGCCCCTACCCGGATAGGAGTCACCATCGGCACCGGTCGCTCATGCATCCGCCGATAAGTCTCCGCCCCGGCAGCGCCCAGCACCAATCCCGCCACCACCAAAATCCAGATCCGGCTCATGCCCCGGATTTTAGCAACGCGCCAACGCAGAATCGCCTGACCCAAGTCACTGATCCGAAGTGGCGGCGGAGACGTGTTTTCACGTGTTCTCTCGAACAAAGATCCGAAGCGTCCGAGCAGTCGTAACGCACTGAATATAAGAAGCTTAGATTGGTTTACCCGAAGGCTATATCCCAAACGCAACCTCTTCTGGGACAATAGAAGCAGCATTGAGTCTCCCGCTCCAGTTGTCCACCCTGTAGGCCCTCGCCAACTGAGATCTGACAACTGGGAACTGAGAACGCCCATGGACCGCGAAGTCACCACCATCGTCAGTCCCGACATTGCCCAGGCCCTCGATACCCACGTGCAGCAGACCTACACCCGGACCGAAGGCCCCCTCCGGGGAGCAATCCTCGTCCTCATCCAATACGACGTCTGCGAAGAGATCCGGCTCGACGCCCTTCGCCAGATCGTTGGAGCCCGCACGGCCCATGCCACCTTCAAAAGCCAGGCCCCGGCGTACGTCCGCTACATGCGTCCGCCGGTCGAGGAGACACTCGAGCCCCTGGTCCTCGACTCCGGCGAGCGCCTCACCGGAGAAATCAAGTACTACGATTACGGAGTCGTCAGCCTGGTCTTCGAACTCCCATTCTCCAGCGACTGGGACAAGCTGATAGAACTCTCCGCCCACTGGACCTCCGACACGAATTTCGAGAAGCTCGCCAGCCGCGTCGTCCGTCAGAAACTCGAACGCGCCGCCCTGGCGCTGATCAAGCCTTATAAAGAGGAGAACTGGCTGCAAGAGGACTACTTCATCTTCCACGTCCGCGAAATCGACGGATCTTCTTCCGTTCGCGCCAACGATCTTCTTGCGGAGCACGGAGACCGCATCTCCCAGATCGTGCGCGGAGAAACCGCCACGCTGAGTGAAGGCGAGCGCGCAGAGATTTTGCAGAGCCGCATCTCGTACTATCCCACCGATCTCGCAGTGATCGGATGGAATGCTGCTTTCATCTACGACACGCAAGCCGGCGCCGAGACTGCGATCCAGCTGCTGCAATACGCGAACTCGCAGCTGCTCGAGTTTCGTCATTATGACGAGCTCATGACGCGTGAGTTGGAAAACGTCTACGACTTCCTCGAGAAGGGAGGCACCGGGACCTGGGCTCGCTGGCGCACCGCTCGCGCAGCCTCGAAACTGCATACCGTGCTGCTCGATGTGAACGAACTCACCGAGCGCGCCGATAACGCCATCAAGTTCCTGAGCGACATGTTTTCCGCGCGGTTGTACAAGTTGTGCGCGCAGAAAGTTGGCGTGCCGGATTACAAAGATCTGGTACAGGAAAAACTTCACACCGCCGAAGACCTCTACCGCTTCATGATCGAACAGTTCAATCAATCGCGAGCCTTCGTGCTCGAATTGATGGTGGTCGTCATTTTGATCATCGAGCTGATTTACTTCTTCAAGGGCCATCCGATTTAGTCTCACGCTATCGTGGGTCGATGTTGAATTGTCATCCTGAGGCTCGCGGTAAGCGCGTCGAAGGATCCCGCGGAGCGGAGCGCCTTCCAGAGGCGTCGCAGCAAATTTCCTCCCGTTGTGCGTTTGTAAAGAACGTTTGTTTCGCCTCTTCGGAGATTGGTCATATCCTTTTTCATCACCTACGGCTAGGTGTGCCCACGGGGATCGCATCTAGTGTGCAACTCCACGGCTGTCGTTGCACTCCAAAGACAAACGTGCCCAGTTCGTCGAAACCCGCGCAGGCGATCGTCAACGATCCGGAGAGTCCTGTCTCCAAGCTTGAAGAAGCTGAGAAAGTGAAGGAGCGGGTGGCGGTCGGGGCTCATGTTGTCTATGAGGCGGTTCGGCTTGAGGGAGAAGATGAGCTGGAGCGGCCGGCTGTGGCGCTCGCGTGGTCGGGCTTCGCGGCGGGACTTTCGATGGGCTTCTCGCTGTTGGCCGAGGCGGCTCTTTCTGTAAGTCTTCCCGATCGGCCGTGGGCCCGGTTAATCTCCCAGGCGGGATACTCCGTAGGATTTCTGGTCGTCATCTTAGGACGCCAGCAGCTCTTCACCGAGAATACTTTGACTGTGGTTCTTCCGCTGCTACTCCACAAGAACCTGGAGACTTTCTTAAGAGTCCTTCGGCTTTGGGGAATCGTTCTGTCAACGAATGTGGTGGGAACGTTTCTGTTTGCCTTGACGGTTGGGAGATTGCATTTTCTCGACTCGGGATTACAGCAGAGCCTGCTGGAGGTTTCTCAGGCACATATGGGCCCGGGGTTCTGGACAATATTCGCGCGCGCGATTTTTGCGGGGTGGCTGATCGCACTGATGGTCTGGATGTTGCCGAATGCCGGGCCTTCGCGGGTGGCGATCATTGTGATCATCACTTACTTGATCAGCCTGGCCCGTCTCAGTCACATCATCGCGGGTTCCACGAATGTATTCTTCCTGGTCGTGACTGGGCATTTGCCGCTGGGCAGCTATTTCACGGAATTCTTTCTTCCCACTGTGTTGGGGAACATTTTGGGTGGAGTCTCACTGGTGGCGGCGCTGGCGCATGCGCAGGTTGTGGGCGGTAAGAGATAGAGGAGTCGGTGTCCGGCTGATTCCGTCGTGGTAATCCTGAGCCGGCTATCGCTACTTCGACCGTTCACATTGCAACGAAAATCCCCACTTTTTGGCAAAAGGGGCCAGGCGCTTCGGCTCCGCTGAGGGCAAGCGTGGGGCGCTCGGCGTGCGTCGTGCGCTGACCACTTTGAGATAATCCTTGGTTAGCTCAACATCGGGAGGTTACTTGAAGGTACTGCTTCTGGAGAACATCAGCGCGGTGGCGGTCGAGCAGTTCCGCGCTGCGGGATATGAAGTGGAGTCGCTCAAGGCAGCGCTGGAGGAAGGCGAACTGATCGAGAAGATTCGCGGGGTATCGATTCTGGGCGTGCGGTCGAAGACGCGCGTTTCGGCTGCGGTTTTGGAGGCGGCTTCGGTGGGAGCGGGAAAACCCCCCCTTCTGGCAACGTCGGCCAGAAGTGGGTCACCCTCGGGAAATGGGACACCCCCGTCGGGGTTGATTGCCGTAGGGGCGTTCTGCATTGGGGTCGACAAGATTGACCGCAATGCTGCGAACGAGCGCGGCGTGGCGGTATTCAACGATCCGCATTCGAATTCGCGCTCGGTGGCCGAGCTGGCGATGGGCGAGATCATTCTGCTGCTGCGCAGGACGTTTCAGGCATCCACGGAAATGCATCGCGGGGAGTGGAACAAGTCGGCAGCCGGGGCGCACGAAGTACGCGGGCTGACGCTTGGAATCGTGGGATACGGCAAGATCGGCTCGCAGCTTTCCGACCTGGCCGAGGCTATGGGCATGCGCGTCATCTTCTTTGACAGCGCGCACGTGCTGGCGCGCGGAAATGCGCGTGGAGTGAGTTTTCGCGAGCTGCTGGAAGCTGCCGACGTGGTCACGCTGCACGTCGATGGCAAGCCGCAGAACAAGGATCTGTTCGGCGAGGAAGAGTTCCGGGCGATGAAAAACGGAGCATGCTTCCTGAACCTGAGCCGCGGATTCGTCGTCGATCACGACGCGCTGGCGTATTGCCTGAAGTCAGGAAAGATCGCGGGCGCAGCGATTGACGTCTTCCCCAAGGAGCCGGAGTCGGGCGCGGGATTTGAAAGCGTGCTGCGAGAGCTACCCAACGTTATCCTGACGCCGCACGTCGGAGGATCGACGGAAGAGGCGCAGGAAAATATCGGACAATTTGTTTCGGCGAAGCTGCTGGACTATGTGCGCACAGGCGATTCGACGTTGAGCGTCAACCTGCCGTCGTGCCATCTGGAGTTCGAGGACGGAGCATACCGGCTGATGCATATTCATCAGAATGTGCCGGGCATTCTGCGCGCGATTAATGACATCCTGGGCGACCGCGGGATCAACATTGAGCGGCAGGTGCTGAGCACGCGCGGGACGATGGGATATGCGATTTATGACATCAATCGTCCGTGCGATGCGGAGTTGATGGATCAGTTGAGGGCGGTGCCGCATACGATCGCGGTGCGGGCGGCGGGATCCTAGTGAGCTACGAGCCGCGAGCTGTGAGCTACGAGAGTCCCCATTTTTGCTGAAAGCTCGAGGCTCGAAGTTCGATGCTCACAAGGGAGATCACATGCGGGGATTGAAAGATAAACGGGTCTTGATCACCGGCGGTGCATCGGGCATTGGGGCGGCCACGGCTGCGCGTTTTCTCGAAGAGGGTTCGCGAGTGTGCGTGCTCGATCGCGACGACGCGGCCGGTGCGCGCATCAAGCATGAACTGCCGGGACTGGGAGAGGCGATCATCGCGGACGTCACCGATCTGATGCAGGTGGAGGCGGCGTTCGCGGAGGCGATCCGGCTGATGGATGGCGTGGATGTGCTGATCAATAACGCCGGCATCAGCATTCGGCACAAATTTCTCGATATCACGCCGGAGGAGTGGGACCGTGTCATCGCGGTGAATTTGACGGGCGTGTTCTATGTGGCGCAGACCGCCGCGCGGCACATGTGGGAGCGTGGAAGCGGGGTGATCTTGCAAACGGCATCGACGAACGGCGTGATGGGATATCCGTACTATGCCGACTACAACGCGACCAAGGCGGGCGTGATCGAGTTGACGAAATCGATGGCGCTGGAACTGGCTCCCAAGGTTCGGGTATGCGCGGTGGCTCCGGGATATGTGCTGACGCCGATGCAACGGGCGGAGTATTCCGACGCGATGCTGAGTGAGGTGAATGCCAAGATTCCGCTGGGACGGCATGCGTCGCCGGACGAGATCGCGGGGCTGTTTGCATATCTGGCGTCGGACGAAGCCGCGTTCGCGACCGGGCATGTGTTTACGCTGGATGGGGGAGAGACGGCGGGGGGATTGGCTAGCCGGTGAGGGTTTCTGAATTACTCTGCGCGTTGAGTTGATTAACGGACATGTTGGGTCGAGGCAGGGATGCTTCGACTGCGCAATGAGGATCGCGCCGCTCTCCTCATTGCTCCGCTCAGCATGACATGGATTCGGGGATCGAGGGATAGAACATGCGTCTCAATAACAAAGTTGCGCTGATTACGGGTGGAACTTCTGGCATAGGGGAAGCGACGGCGCTGCTGTTTGCGAAAGAAGGAGCCGAGATCGCTATTACCGGCAGGAACAAGCAGCGAGGGGCTGAGGTCGTCAAGCGAATCAAAGATGTAGGCTCGGGCGCGATCTTTATCCATGCGGATGCGAGTTCCGCGGGCGATTGCCGCGGCGCGGTGGAGGAGACGAAAGAAGAGTTCGGGCGGCTCGATATCCTCTTTAATAACGCGGGAGTGTTCTATCCGCATACCGCGCTCGAATGCTCGGAGAAGGAATGGGATGAGCAGATTGACATCAACCTGAAGGGAACGTTCCTGATGTCGAAGTTCGCTCTGCCGGTGATGATCGCACAGCGTGGCGGAGTGATCGTCAACAACGCTTCTGGATGGGGAATTGTGGGCGGCGACCGCGCCGTGGCGTACTGCGCGTCGAAGGGCGGCGTGGTGCTGATGACCAAGGCGATGGCGATTGATCACGGGGCGCAGGGGATTCGCGTGAATTGCGTCTGTCCGGGAGACGTGGAAACGCCGATGCTTTCAGCAGATGCGAAGATGCGCGGCATGAAATGGGACGAGTACATTGCGGGATGCGCCAAGCGCCCGATGGGAAGAGTGGGGACGGTGGAAGAGATCGCGAAGGCAGTGCTGTTCCTCGCATCGGATGATTCGTCGTTCATGACTGGCGCTGCGTTGGTGGTGGATGGGGGAGGCACGGCGGATTAGGATGCGCCGTCTTCAAGCACGCAAGGTCCTTCGACTGCGTGTTCGTCCGCTTGCGCGACGAACACTTCGCTCAGGATGACAGTGGTCAGGGAGAGATGCAACATCGCCGTGGTTTTTCTTGGTGGGGGACGCATCACGAGTGCCCTTTGCGCGGGGTTGCGGCTTGCGGGAGATCGGCGCGAGATTCTCGTGCACGATCGCAATCCGGAGAAAGTGAGTGAACTGAGACGGGAGTCGGGGATTAGAGCGGCGAGTGATGTGAAGTCTGCAGTGGAGCGGGCGTCGATGGTGGTGCTAGCGGTACGGCCTAGTTCGGTGGTCGGGATGCTGGCGGAAGTTAGGGCGTCAAGAGTTGTTCCGGGATTGTGCGTCAGCCTGGCGGCGGGAGTTCCGCTCAGAAATTTGCGAGCGGCATTGCCGGGTGCGCGGTGGGTGCGGGCGATGCCGAGTCCGGTGTGCCGGATTGCGCGAGGGCTGACCTCGATTTGCTTTGATCGCGAAGTGGGGAAGAGCGAACGGGCGCGAGTGCGGGAGTTTTTCGGACGCGTTGGGCAGATCGTGGAGATTCCGGAGCGGCAGTTCGATGCTTTTACTGCCACGTTCTCGTCGAGCCATGGATATCACGCGGTGCTGACACTGGCCGAGCAAGCGCGACGAGCGGGCCTGGATCGCGAGACTGCGTTGAGCGCCGCGGCGCATGCGCTGGGCGACGGGATTCAGTATTGGCGCGAGAGCGGATCGAGTCTTGAGGAGTTGCTGCACGAGGCAGCTACGCCGAATGGTACCTCGGCGGCCACGATGGCGGCGATGGATCGGGCCGGATATGCGCGAGTTGTGGGGAAGGGACTGGCTGCAGGAATCGGGCAGGCTCGGCGGAACGCGAGGCGCTGATGTACAGCTGAGGATTATTTTCTTACGGACAGCAAAACCCCCACTTCTGGCAACGTCGGCCAGAAGTGGGTCACCCAAACAGATCAGGAGATCACGGACGGAATGGGGAGAAGTTACTTTTGTCACCATTCGATATCGTGGCGAATCTGCCAGAATAATTAAGGTCTCTCTGCTTGCAGGCCGAAGAAGAACCTCATGATGGATGTACACACTCCGAAGACCGCCATGCGCCGCAGCACACGACTGCGGGTGGAGATTCCTGTCAGCATCACCAGTCTGGACCGCATGCGTCCGTATGCGGAGCACTGCGATCTGTTGGTGGTCAGCGCGCAGGGATGCGGTTTTCGCAGCACGCGGCCAGTGCAACTCGAGACGCCAATCATGATCAGCGACCTGCCGCACGGTGGAACCGCGATGGCGCGGGTGGCGAACTGCTTGCCACTGGGGAATGACGGGAAGTTTTTCCTGATCGGAGCCGCGCTCTACAATGCGGGAAATGTTTGGGGGATTGCAGACCCGCCGGAAGATTGGAATGTCGCGGCGAAGAGTGATCCTGTGGCGGCGAAAGCAGGGGTCGTGGCGTCAGATACGTCAAAAGTGACTGTGCAGAAGAAATCCTGGCCTTATAACCTTTTCGCTGAAGGCGCCGAAGTGCATCCCGGGCGGAAGTAGCGTCAAACGCTTGCGGCCCTGATACATTTGGTCGCCGCATCCTGCGACTCCGCTCTGGACCGGCATCCGAGGCGGCTATCCCCAGAGAAACCCATCTGATCGTTATACTTTACGCACCAGTCGTCGCTGGTGCGGGCTTGTTCTTCCGTAACTTCGTAGGGCATCGTGGCACTGCCATACTGAGGCAAAGCCTATGGAAGATGAGTTCGAATCGTCAGCGCGGTTGTTGCCTCTGGCGGAGAGCAAACCGGCGGAGAGCAAACCGGTCGAGAACAGACTGGTAGAGCGCCCATTTCGTGTGAAGTTGCGCGGGTCGGTGCTGGTGCTGGTGCGTTTGCCGAACAAGCGCGCGCTGCGAGCCGCGATTCATCAGCTTTCGACTTCAGGCGGCGTCATTCATTTTGAAAAGCCTCTGGATGAGAAACTGGAAGTGGAACTTATCTTCCACATCGACAAAACCACGATCCGTAGCAAGGCACAGATGCTATTTCCCATGTGGGCAACGCAGGGATGGATGCAGCCGTTCCGTTTCGTCGACCTCTCGGATGCGAGCCGCGAGATTCTGGATACGAAATTGAAGACGTTTCTCGGGGAAGCAGCCAAGAGCGCGGCAGCCGGGGCTTAATTCTCTTTGCGCTTCCGGCGTAGTTTGCAGCAGTTCTTTCGCCCCTTCGGGGCTTCCTTCATTTACGGTTTTGTCCCACGCCTTACGGCATGGGCTGCATTATTTCGCCGCTTCGCGGCTAGGGTGATGTTCGTCTTCCGGGCTGCTGGTTGAAATCCCCACTTCTGGCAAAACCGGCCAGAAGTGGGGCACCCGATTTTGCTACCCCGGCTTCACTCCTCGGTGTTCACGGTTACGTCGGTTACCTGTGGGACGCGGAAGCAGCGGCCTATGATCGCAACGAGGGAGTCCTTTTTATGAAGCGCCTTAGTTTCCTGGTCTCGCTTACGAATAACGATAATGACTATCAGCAGGAACAAGCAGCGGCGGCTGAGAAAGCGGCGCGGCGGCTGGGTGTGGATGTGAAGATCGTTCATGCCAGCAATGATCCGCTGGCACAGAGCCAGCAGTTACTGCAGTACGTGCAGCAATCAGGGGTCCCTAAACCGGACGCGATCATCTTCGAACCTGCGGGAGGCACGGCATTTCCGCAAGTGGCGCGGGCGGCGGCGGCAGCGGGAATCGGTTGGGTCGTGCTGAATTTCGATGTCGACTACATCATGGAGTTGCGGCGACAGTACAAGGTCCCGATGTGCGCGATCACGTCGGATCATGAAGAGATCGGCAACATTCAGGGACAACAGTTTGCGGCACTGCTGCCAAATGGAGGGTCGGTGTTGTATATCGAAGGCCCGAACAACAGCCTGGCGGCGAAACAACGATCGACCGGAATGAATCGCAGCAAGCCCGCGAACATCCAGGTGAAAACGCTGCGCGGCAACTGGACCGAGGAGAGCGCGTACAAGGCAGTCAGTTCGTGGTTGCGGTTGCAGACGTCGCATCAGAACCGGATCGATCTGGTGGGCGCCCAGGATGACAGCATGGCCATGGGAGCGAGGAAGGCATTCAGCGAGATCGCGGAAGGTGAGCGGATGCGCTGGATGAAGATTCCGGTGACCGGTTGCGATGGGATGCCAAAGACCGGGCAATCGTGGGTTCGTAATGGAAACCTGGCGGCAACGATCTTCATTCGTCCAAATACTGATCTGGCGATCGAGATGTTGGTGGAAGCATCCAAGACGGGTGCGCCGTTAACGGAGCGGAAGGTGACTGAGCCGGAGTCGATTCCGTCGCTCGCGGAGTTGGCAGCTCTCGGAAAGAAGGCCAAGGGGGCGAAGGTTTAGGAGACAGGTCAAAGTTTCAAGGTTAACGGGCGTCCCTTGCGGGACGCCTTTTTTGTTTCTAGTTTGCTCTCGGGTGGAGGAATTCCCACTTCTGGCAAAACCGGCCAGAAGTGGGGCACCCGCATTCCTATCTGGGCACCCATATTCCCATCGGATCGGAAGGTTCCGGAGAAATAGTTCTTGCATTACAACTACACATGTAGTAGATATACATACGTTCGTAGGAGACGGCATGGCTTTGACACGGCTCAGCAGGCTGGAATTGCAGATCATGGAAGGGCTGTGGACGCGGGGACAGGCGTCAATCCGTGAGATCCAGGAGAGTTTTCCGGAGAAGAAGCGTCCGGCTTACACGACGATCCAGACCATGATTTACCGCCTGGAAGGAAAGAAGGCCGTGCGGCGGGTGAAGAAGGTGGGCAACTTTCACATTTTCGAGGCCGCGGTTTCGCGGGAAAACGCGCAACGAAAGCTGATTGATGACTTCCTGGCGCTATTTGGCGGACGAGCGCAGCCGGTGATGGCGCATCTGATCGAGTCGGGACGACTGACGCTGGAAGACGTGAAGGAAGCGGAGAAGACGTTGCGGAAGCTGGAGGAAAAGGACAAATGACACTGACTGGTCTGACGAATCACCTCTGGCAATCGACGCTGTTTGCAGTCCTGGGTGGACTGCTGACATTGACCATGCGGCAGGAACGAGCGCGAGTCCGGTACTGGGTGTGGCTGGCGGCGTCGGTGAAATTTCTTGTTCCCTTTGAGTGGTTGAGCGTAATGGGAAGCCGCTTCGCATCTGTATCGGGGATCGCAATCATTCGCGGCCATCGTTTCTATGAAGTGATTGAAGTGGTGGCAGGCCGCACATCAGACATGGTCACCCCTGATTTCGCCGGGCGCGCTTCCATTGTGGCTGGAGTTTGGTGTCTTGGCATTGTTGCTGTGGTTGGGTGGTGGTGTGTTCGCTGGCGAAGCATTTCGCGCACGATCCGAGGAGCGGTTCGCCTGCAGCAGGGGCGCGAAGTCGAGATATTGCGGCGGGTCGAGCTCAAGCTGGGAGTCCGGCGTCCGATTGAGATTATGCAATCCGCGGATGCGACCGAGCCGGGTGTCTTCGGGATCGCTGTTCCGGTTTTGCTCTGGCCAGAAGGGATCTCCAATGACCTCGCCGATGCGGAACTGGAAGCGATCCTCACGCACGAGGTACGGCATATACAGCGGAGAGACAACCTGACCGCCGGGCTCCAGATGATGGTGGAAGCGCTTTTCTGGTTTCATCCGCTGGTGTGGTGGCTGGGAGGACGGCTGGTGGCAGAGCGCGAGCGTGCTTGCGATGAGGATGTCCTGGAACTGGGGAACGAGTCACGGGCGTATGCCGCAGGAATTTTGAAGGTGTGCGAATTCTGCTTGCGAACGCCCCTGCCTTGTATCTCTGGCGTGTCGGGCGGCGAACTCAAGAAAAGGATGGTGTGGATCATGACAAATCGTGCAGTGCAGAAATTAGGGTTTGGCAAGAAGTTGATGATGGGGATGGTGCTGTTCGCGTCTGTGGCCGGACCGGTTGCGGTGGGGTTGGTTCACGCATCGGAGTCGCCGGGTGAGTCGGAGGCGCGGAACGTGACAGTTGCATCCAGCGATCAGGGTGCGGAGCATGCCTCGGTACAGGCTTCGAAGCAAGAGATGATGGGACTGATCGTGAAGAAAGTGAACCCGCAATATCCGGAAGCGGCTCGAAAAGCGCACATCCAGGGAGAGGTGGTTCTGCGCGCGACGATTGGCACGAAAGGGAACGTCGAGAATCTGCAGGTGGTGAGCGGGCCTGCGGAGCTTACACCGGCGGCCGTTGAGGCGGTGAAACAATGGAAGTATCGGCCGTACAGGAAGGATGGTCGGGCGGTGGAAGTGGAGACGGATATCACGGTGAACTTTACGTTGGCGGAGTAGGTGCGGTTGGCTGTTCATACAGTCTGATTGAAAATCCCACCTTTGGCTGTTACCCACTTGAATCGAAAAATCCCCACTTCTGGCAACATCGGCCAGAAGTGGGGCACCCAGTTTTATTCCATGTCCCACCCCGCGCGGTACATGCGCGCTTTACTCAGCTGAAACTTGACATCAGGGAGTAAGCTGTCGGTCAACCGTGATGACGGCTTTCTGTCCCCACTACCTACGACAACCGTTTGCACTTACCCGAGAAGGAGGGTTCGATATGGCGGATGCCACCCGCAATTTGGAGATGGCGAAGCAGGCGCAGGAGACCGCTGAATCTTTGTGGGACCGAATCGCAACCAGCAAGGAATTCAAGGACCTGATGGCGACGAAAAGGTTATTCATCGTCCCTGCATTCATTTTCTTCGTTCTGTATTACTTCGCGTTGCCGGTGTTGGTAGGTTACGCGCCGCAGTTCATGCAAATTCGGGTTTTTGGCAAAGTGAACCTGGCGTACCTGTTCGCGCTCTCGCAATTTTTCGTTGCGTGGTTGATTGCCGGACTGTATGTGAAAGCGGCGACTACTTTCGATCGGTTGGCGAAGGACATCCTGGAAAAGGCTGAGAACGGAGGCAAGTAGGCCATGAATATCTCGCTCGTGATGTTCGTAGTGTTTATCGCGATCACGTTGGGGATTACTTACTGGGCCTCGCGACGGTCGGCGGGAGCGGCAGCATATTTCGCAGCTAGCCGGCAGATTAAAGGGTGGCAGAACGGCGTCGCGGTGGCGGGCGACTATATGAGCGCGGCATCGTTTTTGGGGATCGCGGGCATCATCGCGCTTTTCGGGTATGACGGCTTTATGTATTCCGTAGGATGGCTGGTCGCGTATTTGACTGTGCTGCTGGTGATCGCCGAACCGCTGCGCAACGCCGGGAAGTACACGATGGCCGACGTGCTGGCGTACCGGTTGAAGCCGCGTCCGGTGCGGGCGATGGCCGCTCTGAGCACCCTGACGGTGAGCACGTTCTACATGATTGCGCAGATGGTGGGCGCGGGCGCCCTGGTGAAACTGCTGCTGGGCGGATCGGTGACATTCAATCAGTCAGTGATCGTCGTTGGAATCCTGATGATCGTGTACGTGGTGTTTGGTGGGATGCTGGCGACGACGTGGGTGCAGATCATCAAAGCGATCCTGCTCATGGCGGGAACCATGCTACTGAGCATTCTGGTGATGGCACGCTTCCACTTCAGCTTCGGGGAATTCTTTAGTGCGATCAGCCAGGTGATGTATCACGACGCGAAGGGCGCGGAAGTGGTGAAGGATTTTCTGACGCCGGGGCTGCGGTACAAACCTCCTTATGGACCGCTGGACCTGATTTCGCTGGGGCTCGCGCTGGTGTTCGGGACGGCCGGTCTGCCGCACATTCTGGTGCGGTTCTACACAGTGCCGGATGCAAAGACGGCGCGACACAGCGTGGTATGGGCGATGGTGCTGATCGGCAGTTTCTACATCATGACGACGTTCCTGGGATTCGGCGCGGCGACGATAGTTGGTCCGGATTACATCAAAGGGCACGGCGGAACAAACATGAGTGCGCCGCTTTTGGCGCAGGCGCTGGCGGGAAACATCTTCTTCGCATTTATTTCGGCGATCGCGTTCGCAACGATCCTGGCGGTGGTTGCGGGGCTGACGATCAGTGCGACGACATCGTTCTCTCATGACTTCTGGACGAACGTGGTGCATCGCGGCACCGAGCGGAGGCCGGGCGAGGAAGTGCTGGTGGCGCGGATCTCAGCGTTTGCGATCGGAGCCATAGCGATTGGGATCGCGATCGTGCTGGGTCCGACGGCGAATGTAGCGTTCCTGGTGGCGCTGGCTTTTGCGGTGGCGGCGTCGGCGAACTTGCCGGTGATTGTGCTCTCGATCTTCTGGAGACGATTTAATACTGCGGGAGCGGTGAGCGGGCTCGCGGTGGGACTCCTGGCATCGATTGGATTGATCCTTGTCGGGCCCAGCATTATGGGGATTGATACGGCGGCGACGGCAGCGTCCGCGCGGCATTTGATTCAGCATGCCCCACTGTTTCCTCTGGAGAATCCTGGGATATTGAGTATTCCGCTCGGATTCTTGGGCGCGATTATTGGAACGCTTGCCAGCTCAGAGCCGACCTCGCAACACAAGTTCAATGAGTTGCTTGTGCGATCGAATACCGGGCTGGGAGCAGAGAAGGCTGGGGCACACTAAGCAGGAGGGTGGCCCACCCAACGTGCTGTTCGTTGGGTGGGATTTCGAGAACGCAGCCCGGAGAGTCAACTCACTTTATACATTCGGGAAACGTTCGCAAACCATCAATTACAATGACCCATGTACGATCTGCGGGCCCATAGCTCAACGGTTAGAGCAGCAGACTCATAATCTGTTGGTTCCAGGTTCAAATCCTGGTGGGCCCACCAGAGGACAAGGTTTCAGAGTTTCCAGGTCTGCTGTGCAAGAAGAACGTTTCGGGCTTTGAACCAGGGTTTGTCGGCTCATTCCATCCTGCTGAGGAATTCCTTTCATGTACAGTGCTCGTCGGTTGGCGGTTGCTGTGCTTCTCCTGTTTGCGCTTCCACTTGTTTCCCCGACAACAAAGACCGCAGATTCGCATGTCGTCGTTTTGCGGGCGGCGAAGATGCTTGACGTGAAAGCCGGGAAGATTGTTTCCAATCCGGTGGTGATTGTCGATGGAGGACGGATTCAGAAGGTGGGGACGGGGCTCGCGATTCCGGCAGGCGCGAAGGTCATCGATTTGGGAGCAGCGACGTTGCTGCCAGGATTGATCGATGCGCATACGCATCTGTTGCAGAATTACGATTTCGCTTTGGGCGGCGATGACAACAATATGGCGCTTACGGTGTCGCAGATGAGTCCGGCGGAGCGCGCGTTGCTGGGCGCGAAGATGGGCCGCGAGGATCTGGAGTCGGGCATCACGACTGTCCGCGACGTGGGAAATTCCGGGGTCAATGGCGACGTTGCTCTAAGCCGCGCGATCGAAAAGGGTTGGGTCAGTGGACCGCGCATTGTTCCTTGTACTCGCGCATTGTCGGGGATCGGAGGCCAGTTCGGCTCGCTGCAACACGAAGCGCAGGAACTAGTGAAGCAGGAGTACGTTGAGGTCGCAACCGTCGATGAAGCGCGGCGAGCCGTGCAGCAGGCGTTTTACGATGGAGCCGAATGTATCAAGGTAATCGTGAATACCGGTCCGCGCGTGGTTTCGCTGGAGGAGATGAAGGCGATCGTCGAGGAGGCGCACCGGGTGCATCGCAAGGTTGCGGCGCATGCGATCGGTGACGATGCGACACGGATCGCTGCGGAAGCGGGCGTGGATTCGATCGAGCATGCATACGTCGTGCCGGACGACGTGTTGAAGATGATGGCCTCGAAGAAAATCTTCCTCGTGCCCACCGACTATCCTGCGGATGTGTACAGCTCGTTCCTTCCCGCGACTATCTCGGACGAAGAACGCAAGCAGGCAGAAGAGGGCATGAAGCAGTTCGCTCAGGGCAACCACGACCGGTTGAAGCGCGCAGTGGCGGCCGGGGTGCCGATCGCCGCGGGATCGGATGAGTACTATCAGATGGGCAAGCGCACACGCGGCGAGAGCAGCACGCTGATTTACGAAGCGTATCGCGATTCCGGGATGACGCCCTGGCAGATTATTCAGGCTGCGACCGCGAATGCAGCGGAATTGCTGGGCTGGCAAGACAGGATCGGAACGATTGAGACCGGCAAGCTTGCCGATATTGTGGCGAGTTCGGGCGACCCGTCGGCGGACGTGAGCGAGCTGGAGAAGATCAAGTTCGTGATGAAGGGCGGCGAAGTTGTCCGCGATGAACTGAGCCATTCAAACTCACATTAATGCCTGCTTCTCGTGCAGGAATCAAAGGCGTGAGGATCACATTCCCAGGCTTTATCATTTAGGCCGATGACGACGCACCGGAAGCTTGCCTGCTTGTTAGGGGCCGCCAGCCTTCTTTCGTTCGTGTATTTCTATGAGGGCGGTGGATGGAACCAGAATTCACGCTTCGATCTGCTGCGCGCCATTCTCGAGCGGCACACGCTCACGATCGATGCCTACCACGAGAACACCGAGGACAAAGCGCACTTTCAGGGACACTATTATTCGGACAAAGCGCCGGGACTCGTGTTTTTGGCAGTTCCGTTTGCGATTGTCGCGCGGGCGGGAATGCGTGTCGTCGGAGTGGATCCGGATTCTGCGCGTGGCGAATACGCGCTTTCGTGGATGGTCAGTGCATGGGCGTTGGCGCTGCCGACAGCCTTGTCCGCGGTCTGCCTGTTTTTCTTGATGTTGCGGTTTGGGGTTGATGCCAGCGGAGCGGCCTTTGCAACGATCATGATGGCAGTGGGCACTCCGATACTCGCCTACGCCAGTATGTTCTGGGCTCACGCGCTGGTGGGAGCATGCCTGCTCTTCGCATTCGCAGCGGCGCTGAGGTTGGCGGATGTCTCCACGGCGCTTGCGGAGTTCTTGTGGGCCCTGGCCGCAGGACTCGCGGCAGGGTGGGCTACGGTGACGGAATATCCCGCCGCGCCGGCATCAGCCCTGATTGCTCTATTGGCACTTGGTCAAGTATGGAAGCGCGGAAGTGCTGCCCGGTGGCGCGTGATTTTGGGAGTCGGCGCGGGGGCGGCAGTCTGCGCTGCTGTCTTATTCGGCTATCTGCATGCGGCATTTGGGGGATTCCGTCCCAGCTATTCGTATTACGATCGCAATTCATTTTCGTTCATGCAACAACAGGGATACATGGGGCTGACGTATCCGCACCCGGACAGGCTGCTGAAGATTCTGTTTGGATGCTCGCGTGGGTTGTTTTTCGGATCACCGGTGATGATCACAGCGGCGGCGGGCTTGTGGTGGCTGCGAGAGAAATTTCGCTGGCCGGCACTGGTCGCGGCCGGCATCGTGCTCTACTACTTTCTGTTCAATGCGTCGTTCTATTGGTGGAAAGCGGGACTGACCTTTGGGCCACGCTACGCGGGTGCGTGTATTCCATTGATGTGCCTGGGAGTCGGAGTCTGCTGGAGCCAAGTCTCGAAACCGTGGCGGGCAGTGATGATCGTAGCGGGGGCGTACGGAGTGTTCGTCACTCTCATGGTGGTTTCAACCTCGTCGCAATTGGCCATGCAGGGGGGCTGCCCGATCTTTCATTCGTCGTGGCCGGCATTTTGGTCGGGGCAGATGGCGGCGAATCGTGATTCGATCCTGCTGGCGAGCGAGGCGCGAGGAGCTTACGGCGCGTCTAATCTCGGACAGTTGGTCGGACTACATGGACTGGGCACGCTGGGGCCGTTCGTATTCATGTGGGGCGTCGTGTGCGGCGTTGTGGCGCGAATTCTGCAGAGTGGCGAGAAAAATGTCGTTGGTCGTTCGCTCAAACCGTTGCCGCCGGCCGAGGACTGAATGCCTAAATTTGCCTGTCGCATCTGGACTGACTCTCCAGACATCCAATAGCCTGTAAGATAAAGATTCCGCCTGGGCGGAAGCGATTTCATAGGGGTGAGGACTTATGGCGCACATGGTGCATTGTGTGAAGTTCAACAAGGAAATGCCGGGGCTTGACGAGCCACCTTTCGACAATGAACTGGGGAAGAAAGTGTACGAGAACGTTTCTCAGGAAGCGTGGCGGATGTGGATGGAGCACTGCAAGATGCTGCTTAACGAATACCGCTTGAACCCGGCACGCCGGGAAGATCAGGAAGTGATCGTGAAACAGCTCGAGATGTTTTTCTTCGGCGAAGGATCAGCCAAGCCCAAAGAGTACGTTCCACCTAAAGAGTAGAGCCCACTCCGAAGTTCTATCCCGCAGCCACAGGGTGACCTTTCGGCATCGTATCATTTAGGAACGGCGCCGCACCCGCCAGTAGTGCAATCCCAGGGATCCCCGCCCAGATCATCATCCCGAAAACAAGGGTCATCGGATGCCGCTCCACAAACAGATTGTGCTCGGCGAACGCGCTGATCGGGATCACTATGCCGCACAACAGGAGCATAGCCAGCGCGGGAAACATCCCGGCAAGCACGCGTGCGCCGCGCGTTCCGCCCGCTTGGCGGGATAAGAACGCTCCCAGTCCTCCAAAAAGAAGGTGAGCAATGATCCAGGAGAAATAAAAGACGAGTCCGGGTCCGGACTCGACGTGCAGCACATTTTGCGGCCGCAGGCTGAATTCCGTGAAGAACCGTGACGGGTCCGCAACGATATTGACTGCAAACAAGAAGAGGCTTGCCGCGGTCATACTCGCGAACCCAGGCAACCATAACCGTTTCGTTCGCTCATTCAGATTTTTCGCCTCGGAGACAACGGCGCCAAACAACATCCCGAACAGGCCAATCCAGATCAATTCCTGCAACGCGGGCGCCCGGTCTACGATCACGAGGGCCAAGCCTGTGGCGAACAGAACCGCAATTGCCGGCAGCCATAGGGTTTTTGTGCGATGAGTCATCCCATCCTCCGTCGATCTCGTTCTACGAATCTGCGCTCTTAGATCGCTCCAACTCTTCACTTCTTGCAGTGCGATGCGGATCGCCGCTCGTTGAGTTGATCCTGCGAGCCGTGCCTGCTCGTACACCTGGTCCAGGTGCGAAGCCAATTCCGCCGCAACCTCGTCCATCACCTCAGGGCGCAGATTCGCTGTGCAACTCAGCCGTTTACGCACCAGCCGCTTCCAATCAGGCATGGCTCACCCCACTGAGCGCGTCGAGAGCCTGGAAAAATAACCTCCATTCCCGCCGCAACGGGGCCAGCTGACGACGTCCGGTTGCAGTCAGCCGATAATATCGTCGGTCGCGCCCTGCAGAATTCGCCTCCCAATGCGCCTGTACCCAGCCCTTCTTCTCCATTTCGTACAGCAGCGGATAGAGCGAGGCCAGCGTGAATTTCAGCGCTCCCCCGGTCCGCTCGCCAATCTGGCGGGCGATTTCAAAACCGTAAAGAGTTTTTTCTTCGAGCAGGGAGAGAATGGCCAGTTCTGCGCTGCCACGGGCGATTTTAGAGCGAATTCGGTTCGTCATGATGTTCTGATCCACTATATCGGAATCCTATGTTGCAGTATAGGATTCCAATATTGGTCAGCAAAGTTACGAGGGTTCAGGTCCCGCCACTTGCAGAGGCCATTTGGGAACAGCCGTTGTAGCCTGCCCTGAACGCAGCCCAAGCGGCTGTTCGCAGTAGCTCCGTCGATTTTGTTCGCAAGTTGCCGTGACCGCGTCGTTCTCTGTCCGGAGAAGGGGAACCGGCTGATGACAAGCGAAAGCGGATTTACCCTGCTGGAACTCATGATAGTCGTGGCGCTGATCGTGATCATCGCCGCGATCACGATCCCGAGCGTCACCGATGCCAAAATCCACACCGACGAGGCTGCGGCCTTAGCTGCGATTCACGCGATCACCGTGGCAGAAGTGGCTTATCAGTCGACCTATGGTGGATACGCCCAATCCTTGGCAAACCTCGGGGGCCCAGACCCATGTACCCGATCCGCGGAGACCGCGTGCCTGCTCGATCAGAGCGTGACGGGTGGGCTGAAGTCGGGCTACCGGTTTGTGGCAGCCGGAGGGGATCCCTCGGGCGGACTGGACACCAGCTACGTCGTCGGCGCTGCTCCCGAAGTGTATGGCCGTACTGGAAGACGTCTGTTCTGCTCGACCGATAAGAACGTGATCCGCGTCGATCTGAATGCCGGCGGCAGTACTATTCCTCCGGATGCCTCGCAGTGTGTGATGTTCAGCGCGTTAAAGTAGGTCGATCCCCAGCGGATTTTCCACCCACTTCCTCGTGCGGCGCATAGACTAGTCTACTGAAGTCGATGTTCTCTGGAAGTCGGTAAGGGTAAATCGCTGGAATCGGAATAATCTCTCACAGGTATCGTTCTCTTTGAGCACAGGTACTCTGCAGAAGGCGCCACCGAAGACTCGCCCACGACGACGGACCACGAAGGTCCTGATCGGTCTTTTGGTGGTGTTGGTTTTCTTGCTGGCGATCGCGCATCCGGTCTATACGCATCTTCGCGCTGCTGGACTCCTCCTACGGATTCAAGATCCAAATCAGCCTGGCGCATTAGCCCGGATGGGAACCTATCCCGTCGAGGAGAGGCTGACGACTGTTCCGACGGCCTCGGGGTCGATACCCGCGCGGCTGTATATGCCGCAAGGGCCTGCACACGCGCCGGGAATGGTCATCGTGCATGGCGTGCATCATCTGGGCGTCGAGGAACCGCGGCTGGTCCGATTCGCGCGGGCAGTCTCGGCCAGCGGCATCGAAGTGCTTACGCCTCAATTAGACGGTCTCGCTGATTACCGAGTTGATGGAGCATCCATCGCGCTGATCGGAGACTCGGCCCGCAAACTGTCGTCGGATTCAGGGCAGAAGGTCGGCGTGCTCGGCCTGAGTTTTGCCGGAGGATTGTCGTTGCTGGCAGCTGCTGACGAGCATTACGCACCCTTCATTCAGTTCGTCGTTTCTGTGGGATCGCACGACGATCTGGAGCGCGTATCGGATTTTCTGATCACTAACACGATCGTCCGGCCAGACGGCAGCACACTGCAGATGGCCGCGCACGAGTACGGACCGCTGGTGCTGATCTACTCGCATGTCGAAGATTTCTTTCCGCCTGCCGATGTCGAAGCGGCTCGCACGGCGCTGCGACTTTTGTTGTGGGAGCAGGTGGAGGGATCGAAGAAAGCAGCGGCGCAACTTAGCGCCGCGTCCCGCGAGAAGATGGATTTGCTGTATCAGCACCAGGACGGAAAGCTAGCCGATGAGATGAAGCAAGTGATTGCGCGACATCGCCCTGAAATGGCATCGGTGTCTCCGCATGGGCACGTCTCGTCCCTGCACGTTCCGGTACTCCTGCTGCACGGCGCCGCCGACAATGTGATTCCGCCCTCGGAATTGCTGTGGCTGCAAAACGACACACCGCCACGCTATTTGAAGAACGCGTTGATCAGCCCGGCCATCAGTCACGTGTCGATGGAAGGCGAACCCTCTTTCGGGGACAAGTTCAGGCTCGTGCACTTCATGGCGCAGATGCTGGATCTCGCCGGCGAGCGCAAAACCCTGGCCCACTAAAGCTCTCCGGAGATCTGCAGTCGGCCGGCTTCACCGTTTGCGCGCTCGATCCCTCCATCTGGATTGTTGATTACTAATGAGTTATCTCTATGCGCCAAAATTGATGCAACATTCATCACCCCTTAACAGTCTCCTGCTAGAACCGAAGCATGGATCCGCATGCCTACAACACGCTGATCCTTTCGGACCTGCACCTCGGCTCTGACACCAGCCACGCGCGGGAAGCAACCACGTTGCTCAAGGAAACCCGCTTCCAGCGCCTGATCTTGCTGGGGGACATTTTCGCGGACCTGAATTTCGCGCGACTCACCAAAGACCACTGGAAATTTCTGGGGCATATCCGGAAGTTGTCGAATCCCAAGCGCGGGATTGAAGTCGTCTGGGTGGAGGGAAATCACGACCACGGCCTGGCGAACATCATGTCGCACCTGGTCGGTGTACGAGTTTATCAACAGTACGAGTGGGATTACCGTGGGCTGCGGCACATTGCGATCCATGGACATCAGTTTGACGGCTTCCAGGTGAACAGCCTTCGGCTCTGCCGCTGGGGGACGTCGCTGTATCTGTTGCTGCAGAAACTGGATTTCAGGAACAAGCCCATCGCTCGCATGATTGACCGGCTGAATACGCGCTGGTTGCGGATGTCGACGAAAGTGTCACAGGGCGCGATCTCTTTCGCCAGGCATCATGAAGCACAACGCATTTTCTGCGGGCACACTCACGAAGCGGTGTACGTGGAGAAAGACGGCATCAGTTACTACAACTCAGGCGGGTGGGTCGATTCGCGGCTCACCTACTTGACGATCGATGAAACGGGGGTACAAATTCATGAATTCGACCAACATGAATACCGCGAGCGAATTGACCATCGTGATCCCGGCGAAGAACGAAGCCACGCTGATCCCGCGCTTGCTGACCTCGCTGACGACTCAGGATTACTCGATGATGTCGAGTACGAGAGTGTTGATCGCTGACGCGAATTCGACGGACGGCACCCCCGAAATCGTCCTGAGCTTCCGGGATCGCCTGAACGTTGGCGTGATTCGGGGCGGTATGCCGTCTGTGGGGCGCAATCACGGAGCGGCGCAGGCCGAAACGCCTTACATCCTGTTCCTGGATGCTGATATCGAACTCGCAGATAAATCGTTGATTCGCCGTTGCATGGAGAAGGCGCAGACGAACCGGCTGCACTGCCTGACCACGAACATCGTGTGCAAGGACGGAAGCTGGGTCGATAAGCTGTTCTATGCTGCGAACGATTTCTTTCAGTACCTGTCGTACTTGCATCGGCCCTTCGCGACTGGAATGTTCATGTTGTTCGACCGGAAGAAGTTCTCGGAACTCGGTGGGTTTCATGAGCAGATTCTGTTTGCCGAAGACTACCGGCTGAGCCAAAAAATCGAACGAAAGCGGTTCGCAATTGTCCGCGGCGGTGTCTATACCACCAATCGTCGCTTCAAGCGGATGGGACATCTGAAGGTGGGCTGGCTCTTCCTGAAGACCGCTATGAATTATGGGAACGAGAAATATTTCCTGAAGGATCACAAGTACTGGGCGCACGAGGCAGACAGCCTGCCGCACGCCTGAGGTTTGCAAGTTTTTGTTGTGGCCACGGAAGACGGGGTTCAGCCAACCAGCTGAACCCTGTTTTTTATGCGATCAAAAGCGCACTACGATTCCGGTTGATAATCGCAGGTTGTTTTGTGGAGTGTTGAAGGGGCTGGTATGGATGTAGTCTGCTTGGAAACGCCAGGCGAGAAGTTTCAGGAAACGGTAATCCAGCCCGCCTCCTATTGCCGTCGCGAACGACGTATCCGAATCGAGCGAGTGGATGTCTACATGCGCGGCGCCGATCAACAATTCCGCAAAGGGCCGGATCCTCCCAAAGGATGCTGAAACGCCTGGGCCGAAAAGATAGTTGCTCTGGGTGACGTCCGAATCGAAAATCACGCAATCAAATCCATTGCAGGCTTTAAATGTTTCTGATCCGTAGTGTCCGCTAAAGTCCGCTACCAGCCCGATGTGAGGCAAGACCTTTGCTTCCACGGAGCCTTCCCATCCGTTCAGGCTATTCCGGTCTCCATTGAGGTTCGTGTTGAGGTAGGAATATCCGAAGAAAATATTTCCTGAGGTTGGGATTTGCGCGGCCGCAATCTCAGCCAATATAAAGACGAATGCAAACACAACAAGCTTTCTCATACTCTCCTCTGAAGAAGGATTGAATTAAAACCGGAATACCAGTCCAGGCGAAAGGCGCAAGTTGTTCTGGTGAGTGTCGTAGAAGCGTGTCTTGAGGTAATCGACTTCGAGACGCAAAGCGAAGAACTTGATGAGCCGATAGTCGAGGCCACCGCCGAGCGCCGTCGCAAACGAGGTGTTGGCAGAGCTTGGAAAGTCGCCGCCGTTGTGGATGTGTGCCACGCCGAACATTCCTTCCGCAAATGGAGTGAAGTTCCCGACAGGTATTGAGAGCCGCGGTCCGAACAGGAGTTCCCATTCGTGGCCGGTTACGTTGACGGTGACAGGTCCTCCGCCTGGTGTGAACTCCGTGAAGCTTTGCGATCCGTAGTGTCCACTGAAGTCAGTGACGATGCCGAGATGCGGGAAGACTTTTCCTTCAAGAGAAGCTTCCCATCCATTCAGATTCGGGCGGTCAAGGGAAGAGTGGAGCCCAGACCAATTTGTGTTTTCGTAGGAGTATCCGACGAAGATGTTTCCCGAGGTGGGGATTTGGGCGGCGGCCAGGCTGGTAAACAGGAACAGCGCAAAAATGGCGCACGCAGTCTTTCGCATGAAACTTTCCTCACTGCAATTGCGTAACCCATAGTGACGCATAAAGTTCTTGGATGCGCGAAGGAGGAAATCAGATCGTCGCAAATTCCGGTACGGAGGGACCCGAGAGGTCAGAACCGCCAGACGATTCCGGTGGATGTTCGGTAGTCATTCTGCACGGCGCTGGCGTACTTGGAGTGCATGTAATCGCCCTGCAGTCGCCAGGAGAAATTCTTGAACCACAGCTTGTAGTCCACACCGCCTCCGGCGTCTATGACCAGTGGCTGATAGACGGTTCCGCTGGAGTCCAAGTGGCGAATGCCGGCCATGGCATGAACAAATGGTCGCCATTTGCCGATATTGGTGGAGAAACGCGGACCGCCCATGGCGTTGTACTGGGTTTCGCCGCGGCGGTAGAAGCCGCTGCCGTCGATTACCAGCCCGAGGCGGGGCAAGCGGACGAAGGGTAGCGCCTCAAAGGATGCGTTCCATCCCTTGTAGCTCTGTTGGACGACCACGTTGGTGAGCTGCGCGTAGGAAAATCCGCCGTAGACGTTTCCACTAGGAAGAAGCCCGTTGAATTGTGCCATCATCGGGACGGAGCACAAACACAAGCCGGCAAAGGCCAGCACGGCGGCAGCAGTTCTCGACACGAAAATCCCTCCCCGGCCCTTCGAGCCGGCAAATGAGCATTGTAATCAATGAAATTCGTTAGATGCAGTGTACCGGATGGGCAAGATGTCCCGGGTGACAAAATTTGTCGCAGGCGGGGCACGAGCTTACATCCGGCAGAAATTTACCGGATTTTCATGGTGCCAAAACCTGAGCACCCACGTCTATCTGATATGCAAATCATGAACCTCGATTGCGAAGCTTGGGAGCAGTTGCTGGCGCCGGCGCCGTTTGCGCTGGACAAGGAGTCGAAGTTGAAACTCAGGGTGGAAGCACGAAATTATGGGGACGTTATCGTCGTGCACTGCCAGGGCCGCATTGTGTATCGCGATGAGGCTGCTGCGCTGTCGCGCGTTGTGGGGGAAGTGCTGCACAATGGAAGCAAGCTGGTACTTGACCTCGGTGGAGTGATTTCGATGGACAGCGCGGGCATCGGCGAATTGGCGCTGCTCCAGACCTGGGCACAGGAGCGCAAAGCGGAATTGAAGTGCGCCGCTCCGAGCAACGTCGTCCGGACCTTGCTCGATCTGACCAACCTCGACTCTGTGCTCGAAGTTCACGCCAGTGTCGCGTCGGCTGTTGAATCCTTCCGGACCGAGCTCACGGGCGAGTTTGCTGCCTAGCGAACTTCGGTAGCGATTTAGTCTTTCGTGGGCCCCACCCGTTCCGCGGCTTTTCCAGGACAGGGTGGGGATTCTTGTTCCTGCGGGTTTATATATGTCATCCTGAGCGGAGCCGATTTCGCGTCTTTTGCGAAATCTGCGGAGTCGAAGGATCCCTACAACCTAAACATCGCCGCAGCAGTGAGGGAATTCCCACTGGGCATCCACCATTACTTTTCCCGCTGAAATCTGTAATTCCCTTTGCGATCCAAAGCCACAGCCTCTGCCACTTTCAAGAACGCCCGCGCCGCATGCGAAAGGTTCGCCCCTTTGCGGTAGATCAGCCGCAGCTTGCGCTTGATTTGCAGTTCGCGCACCGGGATGCGAAAAAGTTCTCCGCGCGCGATCTCTGTCTCAACACTGATTTCCGGTACCAGGGCTACCCCGTTTCCCATCGCGACGAACTGCTTGATGGCTTGCAGGGTCGGCAGTTCGAGATCCATATGCAGCGGCGTTTTGTGGCCCTTGAAAAGCTGAATGACTTTTTCGCGGTACGGGGATGACACGATGTGAGCAACAAACGATTCGGCTCCCAGTTGGCGGATACTGACCTGCTGCGCCGAAGCCAGGGGATGCTTGGGCGGAACCACGAACACCAGTTCGTCGAGATACACCACTACCGAGTGCAGGTTCTCTTCCTGGGGTTCGTACGACAAGACGCCAAACTCGACGTTATAGCTGAGAACATCGTCGGGAATATGGCTGCCGAGGGCGCGCTCAACGATGATCTTGATCATCGGGTGTAGCCGGCGGAATTCTGCGAGCACGGGCAACAGATAAAGCACGGTGAACTCATTGGCCGCAATCACGAGCTTGCCCTTTTGCAGCTCGCGCAACTCGGATAGCGATTCCGCGGCTTCTCCGCGGAGGTTGATCAGCTTTTCGGCATACTCGTAAAGCACCTTGCCCGCGTCGGTGAGTACGCCGTCCCGCGAGGATCGGTCAAAGAGAGCTTCCCCCAGTTCCTCTTCGAGCTTGCGGATAGTCTGACTGACCGCGGATTGCGTCCGGAAGAGCTTGTCGGCGGCACGCGAAAAGCGCCGCTCGCGGGCAACAGCCAGAAAGACTTCGAGTTGGGAGAGCTCCATGGGGCTCCTTAAGGGTTCTGCCGTAACTATTAGACATACTTATAATACAACTGTTGCTAATGATTGCTGAAGAAATATAAGTTTTGCTTCTACGAGGATCGCGCCTTACCATAGAAGAATCACCCGCGAGGCACGTGAGTGCTGCGCGGGCGCGAGGGCTGGTATCCCTTGCGGGAAGCCGGCCAACGGCCGGCGCTACGGAATAAATCGTTATGGATAAAGCGCGAGTTACGGTATTCGATACGACTCTTCGGGATGGCGAGCAGTCCCCGGGCTGCAGTATGAACCAGCAGGAGAAGTTGCGGCTGGCTCATCAACTGGATCGCCTTGGCGTGGATGTGATCGAGGCAGGATTCCCCATCGCTTCTGATGGCGATTTCGAATCGGTGAAGGCGATTGCCGAAGTGGTGCGACGGCCTATCATTGCCGGATTGGCACGAGCCTGCCGTCCGGACATCGAGCGTGCATGGGAAGCGCTGAAGAACGCCGAGCATCCGCGCATTCACGTCTTTCTCGCGACCTCTGACATTCACCTGCAGTACAAACTGCGTATCACCCGCGATCAGTGCGTGGCGCAGGCGCGCGAAGCCATTCGGCTCGCGAAATCGCTTTGCGATGACGTTGAGTTTTCCCCGGAAGACGCTACGCGAACGGACCCGGATTTCCTCTGCAGAGTCCTCGACGCTGTAGTAGAAACTGGCGCCACGACTCTCAACATTCCTGATACGGTCGGTTACACGGTTCCGTCGGAGTTCGGCGATCTCATCGCGATGATTCGCCGTTGCGTGAAGGGAATCGATAAGGTCACCATCTCGGCGCACTGTCACAACGATCTTGGCATGGCAGTAGCGAATGCATTGGCAGCGGTTGCGGCGGGAGCCCGCCAGGTCGAATGCACCATTAACGGGATCGGAGAACGCGCGGGTAACGCTTCGCTGGAAGAGATTGTGATGGCGCTGCGGGTTCGACCCGACCGCTATCCGTATGAGACGGGCGTGGTGAGTGAGCAGATTTTTGCAGCCAGCCAGATGCTCAGCGAGATTACCGGCGTCGCGGTGCAGCCGAACAAGGCGATAACCGGACGCAACGCATTCGCCCACGAAGCGGGTATCCACCAGGATGGCGTGCTGAAGAATCCATTGACGTACGAGATCATGACGCCGAAGTCGGTGGGTGTACCCGATTCGAAGCTAGTTCTGGGAAAGCACTCCGGACGCCACGCGCTGAGCATGCGCTGCGAGCAGCTTGGATATCAGTTCGACCGGCGCGCTCTCGACGACATCTATCGGCGCTTTGTTCGACTGGCCGACAAGATCAAACACGTCGAGGATCATCACCTGCTTGAACTGATCCGCGACACGCACAAGCCCACGATGTCGGCTACGCCGTTGATCGAACCGGTCATGGACGCCACCAACGCGGCAGTCGTGAGCGCTCCCGAGGCGGAGCCAGAGAAGCCGTTCCCCACCGCGGAAACAAATCCCTTCGGTGTGCCAATCCCTGCGCATGGCGAGACGCATCAGGAGCAGACGCAGCAGGAAGACTATCTGTGGGGAGTCTAGAGATTGTGTAATTGAGAAATTTAGTAATTGGGTAATTTGAGCCCGGGAAGCTTCGCTTCTCGGGTTTCATTTTCCGCCAGCTCCGTTGCGCTTAGCTGTCAGCGCGAACAGGTGTTTCTCAGCGTCCTTTGCGGCTTTTCTCCGCGCTCTCTGCGGTTACGCCTTTACTCTCACCATCCCCTCAGCCGTAGCGCAATGGCTCCCAACCGCATACAATGACGGTTTCCAATTACTCAATTACCAGATTACAAAATCACCCAATTCCAAATGATCCTGAATCTTACTGTTCTTCCTGGCGACGGAATCGGTCCCGAGGTCACTGATCAGGCAGTTCTCGTAATAGAGGCGGTGGCTGCCCGATGCGGCCATCAACTGCAACTGCAAAGCAAATTGATCGGCGGGGCAGCGCTCAAGGCGACCAACGATCCTCTTCCAGCCGACACTCTACAGGCTTGCCTGTCATCCGCAGCCGTTCTGCTGGGGGCAGTCGGCAGTCCAGAGTTTGACAAAAATCCCGGCTATCTCCGACCTGAGGCCGGCTTGCTGCGCATTCGGCGGGAACTGGGAGCTTATGCAAATTTGCGTCCCGCTGTATTTTTCCCTGCCCTGGAGGATTCCTCCCCGCTGCGCGCGGAACTCGTTCGTGGCACTGACATCATGATCGTGCGCGAACTTCTTGGCGGAGCCTACTTCGGCCAGCCGCGCTCGATCGAAGGAGAAGCCGGCTCGCGCGTGGCCGTTAACACCATGTGTTATGCGGAACACGAAGTCGAACGCATCGCCCGCGTTGCGTTTGATCTGGCTATGAAGCGGAAGAAGAAAGTTCTTTCCGTCGATAAAGCAAACGTGCTCGAGTGCTCGCGTCTTTGGCGCGATGTCGTCACGCGGATGGGCAAGGAATATCCCGAGGTGAAATTAGGGCATCAGTATGTGGATTCCGCCGCCATGTTGCTCGTGCAACGACCGACAGATTTCGACGTCCTCCTTACCGAGAACATGTTTGGCGATATCCTCTCGGATCAGGCTGGAGGAGTGGTCGGATCTCTCGGGCTACTCGCGTCGGCCAGCATCGGCGGCAAAGTAGGACTGTACGAGCCCGTGCACGGATCCGCGCCAGATATAGCTGGAAAGGGAATTGCCAACCCTCTCGGAGCGATCCTCTCGGCTGCGATGTTGCTCCGCCACTCGTTCGGATTGGAAAAAGAAGCTGCGACAGTAGAGCAAGCGGTTTCGTCAGTCTTGAACGCTGGGGCGAGAACCGCGGATCTCGCGGGCAAGTCACGCGCTTCGATCTCGACCGCCGAAATGGGAACCCGTGTTGTCGAATCTGTAAAAAGGATGTAAACATCGCAAAATCTTTCGTCGCAACATTCCGTATGCTCAGCGGTTCGCGATGTTGCGCAAATTCGAGTTGAAACGAAAACTTTGGCGAACTAGAATCCTTCCCCATGCATGGAAACGAAAAAGTTCTGAAATTCCTGGGCGAAGCTTTGAAAGCTGAGCTCACGGCCATCAATCAATATTTTCTTCACGGCAAGCTCTGCGATAACTGGGGTTATCATCGCCTCGGCGCCGACTACCGCAAGGAATCGATCGAAGAAATGGTGCACGCCGAGAAGTTGATGGATCGGATCATCTTCCTCGAAGGCACGCCTAACATGAGTGACATCGGCAAGATCAATGTCGGAGCCAACGTCAAGGCGATGTTTGAGAGTGATCTCGCTCTCGAGGTGCATGCGGTGAAGCATCTGAACAACGCTATCCGCACTTCGGTGGAAGTAGGCGATAACGCTTCTCGGGCGCTATTTGAAGACATTCTCGCTGACGAGGAAGAGCACGTCGATCATCTGGAAGGTCAACTGCACGCCATCGAGGAGACGGGTATCGAGAACTACCTCGCACAGCAACTGCACAAGGGCGAAGACGAGAAGGATTGAGAGCGGGTCAGGCGCGTTTTTCTTTGTGGGTCTTTCCGGTTAGCGGCACAGGGTTGCTGGCATCGCCCTTTCCTGCCGGATTCGCGCTGTCATATTCACCGGCGATCGAGTACCAGCGCACGCGCAACATCTCCTGAAACATCTTCGCGCCATCAACTAGCGGATTAATGCGGGTGCCACCGCTGTGTCCCCAGGCCACTGGGATTTCCTGCACATTGAATCTCAACTTGCGCGCAAGAAAAAGGGTCTCGGGATCGAATCCCCACCGCTCAATCTTCTGTAGCGGGAAAATCGCCTGGGCCGCCGTGCGCTTGAATGCTTTAAATCCACACTGAGTATCGGCGAATTGCAGGCCGAGGGAAATCCGCAGCATGAGATTGAAAATTCTTCCGAATAATTGCCGATGTAGTGGCTGCCGTTGCGTCTGCGTTTCCGCTTTCAGCCAGCGTGATCCAATTGCAATGTCAGCCCCGGCCTCAAGCGCGCTCAGCAGTTTCGGAGCCTCTTCAATCGGAGATGACAGGTCCGCATCACTGAAGAGGATCAGCCGTCCCTGGGCATGGAGCATGCCGTTGCGTACGCTGTATCCTTTCCCTCGATTGCCGGGATTCTCGAGCAGCATCAGTGTGGGATTCTTTGCCGCAAAACTCTTGACGATCTCTGCCGTATTGTCCCGGGATCCATCGTTGACAACGATGACCTCGGCGTCCCAGCCCTGATCGCCCACATATGCCAGCACTCTTTCCAGTGTGGCTCCCAAGCGGGCGCTCTCGTTATAGGCGGGAATGACGATGCTGTAAGTAGGAGGCAAGTTCACAGTCTCATCGAAAAGGCTTCCGGCTTCGGGCTTCCGGAAGCACCTTCTGCGATTGGTCGTTATACGCCTTTCAGCAACAACCTTGTCATTGTACTTGGAAAATGAAGGGTAACGAACATAGGAGAATTTCCTAGAAGTATAAGTAGGAATCTGTAAGTACGAGCCCCGGAAGCCTGAAGCGGGAAGCCCGAAGCCGGCCGTCACGCCACTTGCTGCTTGCGATCGAGCATTGAGAAGTACTCGGCCACCAGTTCGGCATCCCAGAGTCCGCGGGCGGCTTCCTCACGCATGACTTCGGCTGAGGCTTCGTGGCTCAAGGCCGGTTTGTAAGATCGCGCGGTGCGAAGCGCATCGTACACGTCCACGACCTGCAGCACGCGAGGCAATACCGGAATGTCCGGCGCCATCAACCCATCGGGGTATCCTGATCCATCGGAATGCTCGTGATGGTGGCGAATGATTGGCAGAACCAGACTTAGGGAGTGCAGCGGCTTGCAGATGTTCTCGCCCGTGATGGGATGGAGCTTCATGATCTCCCATTCGGCCGGAGTTAAATCGCTGCCTTTGCGCAAAATACTATCGGGCACCGCAATCTTCCCAAGATCATGCAGGTAACCGCCCCGCTTCAGGGCGAGAATCGAGTCTTCGTCCATTCCCAGGTGGCGCCCGAGGTCGGCAGCATGCACCGCGAGGCGCTCGCAGTGGCCCTCGGTGTAAGGATCCCGCCCTTCCACGATCAATCCCAGCGTGCAGAGCACCGAATCGGCGGTCTCAAGTTCGTCGGTGAACTCTTTCAACCGCAACAGAGATTTCACGCGCGCGATCAGTTCTTCCGCGAGCACGGGCTTATTGAGGAAGTCGTCGGCACCCGCCTCGATCCCGCGTACTTTGTCGCTGCTGTCGCTCAGCCCGGTAATGAGTACAAACGGGATGAGGCGCGTGGAGGGATTCTCTTTGAGGCTGCGGCACAAGTCGTATCCGGACCGGCCGGGCATCATCACGTCGGAGAGAATGAGGTCGGGAGTCTGGCGTAGGATTTCCGCCTCAGCCTGGTCGGCATTGGAGGCGGTGACCACACTGTAGCCTCGAATGGTCAGCAACTGACTCATCAGTCCAGCAATGCTGGGCTGGTCGTCGACCACAAGAATCCGCGGAACCCGGCGCCTTGGTAGGAGATCCCCCATTGTCTGATAAGAAGCAGCTTCCTCCCCTGTAGTTGTCCTTGCCGTGGGACCCTGGGAACGCAAGCGGGGAGGGGTACTCATAACCAAAAAATCAGCTCTCTAGCCCAATCCTACCCGTCATTTAACACTTTTTGGCCCGGCATGTCGAGTTTTTCAACACTTGAATCTTCTTGGATTTACCGCCAATTCCCAAATCGGTACCCACTCCCACAAATTGTGACCGTAAACCTTGCACCCACCCTGCTGGTATGCCTACGCTGCGTTTATGTACCGAAATCCGTCGCCAACTTCCAACTGCCACCCATCGTTGATAGGTCGACCTTCGTTACCTGACGATAAAACAACGCCTAAGCTCCGGCCGCAAGCCAGCCGCGAAGCTGAGGTACGGAAGCCGAGCCGCGGCAGTGCGAATCCGACCCGCCGAATTCCAGTGGCCAAAGCAAGTCCATGCAGATGATCTGCCCAGAATTCCAGCCGCGAAGCGGCGAAAGAATGCAGCCCACGGCGAAAGCCGTGGGTGGCAAGCACGAAGAGACGAAGCCCCGAAGGGGCGAAAGAACGGCGGCGACATCCATTCCGTCAGGGACGACCCGCTTGCACTGCGCGCTACTCCCTCATTCTGTTGATCACGTTCTTCTTCACCATTCATTCCGACGCTGCCACCAAACCCCACATCATCACCTTTAGGAAATGGATGGAAGTTAATTGGATTGTTCCAGGCGACGACAAGCCCATTTCCATGAGAGTCCGCCCCCTGATCATCGAAGCCCCAGTCAAGGAATACGTCACCGGTGCACCTCACGAAGTTACCGAGCGCCTCTTCGTAGTTCGGCGCATATTCCGCGTGAACGACGGTTTGCCGGAAGACTCTGCCCCCAAGTGGCAGTGGCAGCGCGGAGGCTGGTTGCTTATCGATCGCGTTACAGGTCGGATCTCGCCGATCACTCTCCCCGAGTTCGATCCGTTCTATTCGACGGCGAGCTGGTACCGCGACTATGTGGCCTACTGTGGAGTCTCGGACGACGGCAAAAAAATGTTCGCAATCGTAGCGCAGTTGGCCCGTCGAAAACCTGTCTTGAAAAAGGCACTCGCGGAGGATGTGGCTGATGATGCTACTGCAGACTCTGCGTGTCCCGCGCCGGTTTGGCAGCGAAGTCCATCGAGAGTGAGCTTCGAACCGGCGGGCGGCGCGAGGCAGACATTCGCCATCCGCGGACACGTGGTGGATGTGGTGGATGATGCAGATGAGCCTGATACGAACTAATGTGAGGGCGGGATGAATACTTCTACTTTTCCGATCGATCGATAAGACTCTGCGCTTCTCGATGCATTCCTTTGGCGGAATAGGCCATGCTGAGCCCGACCTCGGCATCCCGGTAGTGTGTTTCGATCTGCAGTGCTTGTTGGAATTCAGACACCGCCGCATCGGGCTGGTGGGCATTGAGATAGGAACTTCCAAGCAGATAATGGGCTTCGGCGCTCCTGGGGTTTACGGCTACGACTTTCTGCAAATCCCGGATTGCTTCGTTCCAGTCATTCTTTCCGAGTGCTGCCATGGCTTTGTCCAACGCCGTGAAATACTCGTCGGGACCGGTGGCAGCATGCGCGGGATATTGGTACTCGCGGCGGGTCGCAATGAATGCCACCAGTAGGATGAGTGCCCCTCCGATCGCGACAATGTTCCGCACACCGCTGCGCCGATCCTCATCCACCATCAGGAACTGCGAGAAGATCGCCCCCATGACCAAGCCCGCCAGCAATCCTCCTACGTGAGCTGAGTTGTCGACGCCTGCTCTTAGGCCGAGGAACAGATTCCAACCCGCAAAGCTGAGCAGGCTCTTCAGCGTGGGCTGGATCGCTTCCCGGCTGCCTGGGAACTTCCCGAGATAAAGTGCGGCTAGCAGCGCGCCGGCAAGTCCGAAGATCGCTCCACTCGCGCCCGCACCTACGACTGCCGGATGCCACCACACACTTACACAACTTCCTGCGATTCCACAGAGCGTGTAGATCAGGAGGTAGCTCTTGCGATCGAGGATCCGCTCGGCGAGCGCCCCGAGATTCAGCAGGCACCACATGTTGAAAAACAGGTGGATGATGCCGATGTGAACGTAGTTTGAGGTCAGGAGCCGCCAAGGCTGCGAGACCAGCGTCAACGGACCCCAGTCAGCGCCCCAGCGAACGAGGTCAGCAGGCTTCGGCTGCAGAAAGGAGACGCCCGTGAACACCATTCCGACAAAAACAGCGATATTCAATCCCACAAGAATCTTGGTGAGAGAGAACCGCGCAGCAACGGGCTTTAGGGAGGAGTCGGTCGAGATTTCAGGGATTAAAGCGGCGGGCGCTTCGTCAGCTTTGTACTGACATTCCGGGCAAAGAGACGTCTGTCTTCCAAAGGTGAGAGGTCCAACTTCATTTCCGCAGATCGTACAAGTGGCCATGGTGTGTTGTGCAAAGAAATCATCCCATAAGAGCGGGACTTTGCAAATCGATTTAGGGCGGCTGAAAGAAACACAGCGGGTACTGATGAGTGGGCTTGGGGAGTGGTACAAACTTGCTCTTCGCGCAGCTCGAGGAATTGAGATAGAAACGGGATGGACAGGTAGAACGTTTGCGCAGTTTGCCGAGAAACTGAAATTAGTGAATGTCCCGTCTGTCCGCGCTTTTCCCCTTCAGTTCCCCGTCTTCTCCCGTCTCCAGTTTCTTCCCCAGCAGGCGAAGGCCGTTGCGGGTTGATTCCCGGAAAGGTAGCATGTAGTTGTGACGCGGGCTCGGTCCATTGTCGTGTTGGCGCTCCTTGCGATTTGCGTTTCCACGCCGGCGCTCGCTTGCCTGCCCAATCCGCAGATGACACAAGCGGAGATGGACTGCTGCAAGAAAATGGCAGGCGATTGCCACATGGGTGGTGGAAAACATCCGTGCTGCAAAACCTTGACCACCGCACCTTCTCCTGTTCCATCCATTGAAGCCAAGGTGCAGGTCCATCCTGTTTTCATCGCGATCGCTCTTGTCCCCAATGTTGAGTTTCATCTGCGAACCGAAGCTGAACAGATCCATATTCAGATCGGCCTCCCGCCACCCGCACCGCCCGGTACTGCTTCAATCCTGAGAATCTGATCTCCGCGACTGTTGTGCTCCGCACGTGTGCACGTGTGTGCCTGACATCACGGAGGAATCTCTATGAGGCTCGCAGTAATTCTGCTGTCGGTCCTTGGCTTGCCGCTACTAGCGATGGCCGCCAACCACGGCCCACTTTTCGGTCTGGCGACACCGACAAATTCCCAAGGTGAGTGGAGCTTTGACGAAGGACTATTCGGACGAAGTGCGTCGCTTGGTTCTCAAGCTTCATTTCGGGAGCAATTGGCCTACGGGTTTACACCCCATCTCACTCTGTCATTTACGTTGCCGGGCGTCATCGGGAGCGCGGCCTTGCCGCCTACCCGGATTCAGCCGGGTGCCGATTTTGACTCAACACTGGCTTGGCGATTTCAACATCGAGCGACCAAAGTCGGTACCCGGATCGAGACTACCGGGTTCGCGGACTTGGTCGTACCCGGCCCACAGTCGGGATTCGATGGCATCTCGCATACCACGAATCTGCCGGGCACCATGCTTGGCATCGTCAGCGGAATGGCGTCGCGAAGTCATTACGTCTGGCTCGGCGGCACTTACACCAGGTTCTATGAGCACGACGGCGACAAGCGTCCCGATGTGCTCGACTACAGCATGGTGTATGGCTATCGGCCCGCCAAGTGGCGAAGACCGCCTGACAAGTGGGACTGGAGACTGTTCGGAGAATTGGTTGGCGAACGCTCGAATCGCTTCCTCCAGGCAACCATTCCAGTGGCCAACACGCAAGCGCACCAGCTATTCCTCGGCCCAACCGCCCTGGGAATCTTTCACAACTACACCGTCAGCTTCGGTGCTCAGTTTCCGATCTATCAGAACGTCGGATCGGCGTTTCCAAAAGAGCATGTCCGCTTCGCGGTGAACTTCAGCTATCTGCTTTTCCAACATGGACGCTCACATTAGGAGAAAAAATGAAAAAGATTCTTGCCCTGCTCGCGACCGCCTTGATACTCGCGATTTCCGCATCGGCGGAAATCAAATCGATTGATATAACGATTTTTGGAATGGATTGAGAGGTCTGTGCACACGCCGTGCGCGTGTCCTTAAAAGCCGTGGCGGGAGTGGACTCGGTTGAGGTGAATCTCGAAAAGGGCCTCGCCACCGTGAAGCTGAAGCCGGGCAATACGGTGAGCTTTAAACAACTCAATGAAGCCATCTCCAAGAACGGCTTCACCATGAAAGATTCGGTGGCCGTCATCGCGGGAGCAGTTGCTGAAGCAAACGGAAAAACCGTCCTTCGCGTTTCTGGATCGAATGATCTCCTGACGCTGACTCCAGACGGATCCACTCAAAACGCCGTAACTGAGACTGGAAAGTCGGTAGTGGTCACCGGAGTCGTACCCGAAGCCGCAAAGGGCAAGCTCCCCGATGGAATTCGCTATCGTTCGATAATTGAGGAACAGTTGAAATGAATACCAGGGCTATTCCAATCAAGAAGAAGTCAGCGGTCTTGAGTTACTTCTCCCTGTTCACGTCCCTGGGGACGCTGTTTTGCTGTGCCCTTCCATCGTTGCTTGTGCTGTTCGGTTTGGGAGCCTCCATGGCCTCCATGTTGTCTGCCATGCCCTGGCTCGTCCTGCTGTCGCGGCACAAGGTATGGACGTTTGCGCTCTCCGGTATTTTGATCGCATTGAGCTTTGTGCACATGTATTACATTGCACCGCGCATCCGAGCGCAGAGTTGCAGCCCGGACGATCCGTACGCCTGTGATGATGCAAGCACCTTTAGCAAAACTCTGCTTTGGATCTCCACGAGTATTTATACGATTGCATTCTTCGTTGCGTTCGTATTGGGGCCTATTCTGACCAGGTTGGACAGAGGATAAGAGTCAATGCTGAGCTAAAACGTCCATTGTCGAAATCACGCCCATGGCGCAAGAGAGCGAAAGGCGTGTGGCCCATCCTTGCGTTCCTTGCAAGGGTGGAACCACGGACCTGTGAGCCCAGATTTTGACTTGCCGGGACTATGAGTGAAATGGAGAGTGGCTGTTGAAAAAGTCTTTTTCAAGAAATTGGCGAAAACAACTTTGCATCCCGCTTCAATTTAAGCGACGTTCTCGAATTCCAAGACATTTTG